>OGSO01000037.1_pt1 | contig 128359 bp, 102 predicted proteins | sample 1573971 | NCBI WGS metagenome assembly OGSO01 (sample SAMN03295843, study PRJEB24534) | human gut metagenome | isolation source: fecal sample 3 from infant 6 | host: Homo sapiens | place: USA: Pittsburgh, PA | collected 2014-07
ATCAGAGAGAACTGGCCGGTTCTTTCTGACGGAGTAATCATACAAGCCCGGACAGGCGCGTCAGGCGCCGCCTCCGGGAGACGTGGCGGTGGCGTGATTCAGCCAGATAATCTGGCCCTGCTGCTCCCAGAGGCGCATTTGATTGACCTGGGCGCTACAGGGCGCTTCTCCACACCAGACCATCAGCGTACTCTCCGGGAAAAGCTCCGGTCGGAGCTGGTTCAGCGAATGGGCGAGAATGTCCACCCGCCAGCCCTGTTCGCTGGCTATCCAGCCCTCCAGCCATAGCCGGGTGATATCGTTCACATTCCAGCCGATAATCAGCGCATGGCTGCCGGGATATTTTGCCGTGGATGAAAGAGTGCGGGCGATATGATTAATCAGAATACCATCAAGGATGCCCCGCAGCGCCAGCAGCGTGGGCTGCGGGCTAAGCAGGCGCTGGCGTAAAGGATTAATCAGGTGCTTCACCAGAATTTGCGCTGACTCGCTGTGGTTGCGCTCCTTAAGCCACATACGCAGGCGATGATAGCTACCGTTTTGCAGATAACCGAGCAAAATTTCCTGCTGCTTGCGCCAGCCGTCGGCCACCTCCTGCTCATTATCCATCAGCAGCGTTTTCACTTTCCCCACCTGCACGCCGGAGTCAATCCAGCGTTTAATTTCGCGAATCCGGTCTATCTCATATTCGTTGAACAGGCGGTGGCCGCCGTCGGTACGCTGGGGTTTCAGTAATCCGTAGCGCCGCTGCCAGGCGCGTAACGTCACGGGATTGATATCGCAAAGCTGGGCCACTTCGCCGATTGTATAAAGCGCCATTTTCTCCTCCCGCTGTGTTCTCCTCCATTAACTGTAGAAGCTGTTTGCCGAAGCGGGAATTTTTGTCTGTTTTTTGTACAGGTTTGGGCCGGCGAGACGCGAAGAAATGTGATCCTGAACATGAATTATCATTTTCATGTATTGCTTCAAAGAAAGTTATAAGCAAGCAGTGTATGTTACGCGCTTTCAAATGAAGTGTGGTCTGCGGGTATGTACGAGTTTGATCTGGTGTTGCTGCTGCTTCAGCAGATGTGCGTGTTTTTGGTCATTGCGTGGCTGATGAGCAAAACGCGGCTGTTCATCCCGTTAATGCAGGTCACCGTCCGGCTGCCGCATAAGCTCCTGTGCTACGTAACCTTCTCTATTTTCTGCATCCTCGGTACCTACTTCGGGCTGCATATCGAAGACTCGATCGCCAATACGCGCGCCATCGGCGCGGTGATGGGGGGCCTGCTGGGCGGGCCGGTGGTTGGCGGCCTGGTGGGGCTGACCGGCGGGCTTCACCGCTACTCGCTGGGCGGCATGACCGCGCTGAGCTGTATGGTATCCACCATCGTAGAAGGGCTACTCGGCGGGCTGGTACACAGTATTCTGGTCAAACGCGGGCGGCCGGACAAAGTCTTCAGCCCGCTCACCGCCGGCGCGATCACCTTTTTCGCCGAGATGGTGCAGATGCTGATTATTCTGCTTATCGCTCGCCCGTTCGAAGATGCCCTGCATCTGGTACAAAGCATCGCCGCGCCCATGATGGTCACCAACACCGTCGGGGCGGCGCTATTTATGCGCATCCTGCTGGATAAGCGAGCGATGTTTGAAAAATACACCTCGGCCTTTTCGGCTACGGCGCTGAAGGTCGCCGCTTCGACGGAGGGGATCCTGCGCCAGGGGTTCAACGAAGAGAACAGCATGAAGGTCGCGCAGGTGCTGATCCAGGAGCTGGATATCGGCGCCGTGGCGATAACCGATCGCGACAAGCTGCTGGCGTTTACCGGGATCGGCGACGATCACCACCTCCCGGGCAAACCCATCTCTTCGCTCTATACCCAAAAGGCGATCGATACCGGCGAAGTCGTTTACGCCGACGGCAACGAGGTGCCTTACCGCTGCTCGATTCATCCGAACTGCAAGCTGGGCTCGACGCTGGTTATCCCGCTGCGCGGCGAAAATCAGCGGGTCATCGGTACCATTAAACTCTATGAAGCGAAAAACCGCCTGTTTAGCTCCATCAACCGCACGCTGGGGGAGGGAATTGCGCAGCTGCTGTCGGCGCAGATCCTGGCCGGACAGTATGAGCGGCAAAAGGCGCTGCTGACGCAGTCGGAAATCAAGCTGCTGCACGCCCAGGTGAACCCGCACTTCCTGTTCAACGCGCTGAATACGCTAAAAGCGGTGATTCGCCGCGATAGCGACCAGGCCGGGCAGCTGGTGCAGTATCTGTCGACCTTTTTCCGCAAAAACCTGAAGCGGCCAGCGGAGATCGTGACCCTGGCCGATGAGATTGAACATGTGAACGCCTATTTGCAGATTGAGAAAGCGCGTTTTCAGACCAATTTGCAGATTCATATGCTGGTGCCCGAGGCGCTGGGGCAGCATCAGCTACCGGCGTTTACCCTGCAGCCAATCGTCGAAAACGCGATTAAACACGGGACTTCGCAGCACCTTGGGGTGGGCGAAATCACCATCCGCGCCAGTCAGCAAGAGCGCTGGCTGCAGCTGGATATTGAAGATAATGCCGGACTGTATCAGGACAAACCCAGCGCCAGCGGGCTGGGCATGAACCTGGTCGACCGCAGACTGCGGGCGCGCTTTGGCACCGACTGCGGGATCACCGTAACCTGCGAGCCGGAATGTTTTACCCGCGTCACGCTGAGACTGCCTCTGGAGGAAAGCGCATGTTAAAAGTATTAATTGTCGACGACGAGCCGCTGGCGCGTGAAAACCTGCGTATTTTGCTGGAGACCCAGCCTGATATTGAGATCGTTGGCGAGTGCGGGAATGCCGTCGAGGCGATTGGCGCGGTACATAAGCTGCGCCCGGACGTGCTGTTTCTGGATATCCAGATGCCGCGCATCAGCGGTCTGGAGATGGTCGGCATGCTCGATCCGCAGCATCGGCCCTATATCGTCTTCCTTACCGCGTTTGACGAGTACGCGGTGAAGGCCTTTGAAGAGCATGCGTTTGATTATTTACTGAAGCCGATTGAGTCCGCCCGGCTGGAAAAAACGCTGTTTCGCCTGCGCCAGGAGCGCAGCCTGCAGGATATGACCGTACTCGACGATACCCAGCAGGCGCTGAAGTATATTCCCTGCACCGGACACAGCCGGATCTGGCTGCTGCAGATGGAGGATGTGGCCTTCGTCAGCAGCCGGATGAGCGGGATTTATGTGACCGACCGCGAAGGGAAAGAGGGCTTTACCGAGCTCACCCTGCGCACGCTCGAGAGCCGAACGCCGCTGCTGCGCTGCCATCGGCAGTATCTGGTTAACATGTCCCATCTCAAGGAGATCCGCTTTGAGGAGAACGGCCAGGCGGAGCTGCTGATGCGCGCTGGCCAAACGGTGCCGGTCAGCCGCCGCTACCTGAAGAGCCTGAAAGAGGCGATTGGGCTGTAAAACGGCGGAATCGTGATAGACTTAGCGGCAGATTTTTTCATCATGAAGGCAATATGATCAGTAACGATATTCTCCGTAGCCTGCGCTACACCCTGAAAACCAATAACAGCGGCCTGGTTCGTATTTTTGCCCTGGCGGATGCGCCGGTCAGCGCGGAACAGCTGGTTCCCTGGCTGAAAAAAGAAGACGAAGAGGGGTTTGTGCGCTGCCCGGATATCGTGCTGTCGAATTTCCTCAACGGCCTGATTTACGACAAACGCGGTAAAGATGCGTCCGCGCCGCCGCTGGCGGTCGAACGCCGGGTGAATAATAACATCGTGCTGAAAAAGCTGCGTATTGCCTTCTCTCTGAAGACGGATGATATTCTCGCTATCCTCACCCAGCAGAAATTCCGCGTCTCCATGCCGGAAATCACCGCCATGATGCGCGCCCCGGATCATAAAAACTTCCGCGAATGCGGCGACCAGTTCCTGCGCTACTTTTTGCGCGGACTGACCGAGCGCGAACACGCGAAATCCTGATATGCCTCCCCGGCTTGCGGCGTAAACGCCTGAGCCGGGCTACTAAATGCGCGGCTCCGTAGCCCGGCTCAGCGCAGCGCAAGCCGGGAGTATTCCGCACCAGTCAGGGCTGTTTCACTTCTTTAAAACCCTGCGATTTCAGCAATTTCTCCGACTCGCTCAGCGAAATGAACTTTTGTGAACAGTCGGAAAAACTGGCCCCCGGCAAGTGACACAGCTCGCTGATTTTAGCCTGATTAAAGTCGATGGAGAGGTGTTCCTGCGCGACGTTCTCTTTATAGTCGACGCTGTGGGTAACGCCTTTGATTTTGCTGTAGGCCGCGCCGATAGGGTCGATGACCTTGCGCGCCTGCTCTTCGTTACTTACCCCGAGTGATTGATAGGGGATAGTATTCTCCGCGTCCTGGCGGGTGACGACATCGCCTTTGTAGTGATAGATGTAGGTAAGATCAACACCGTTGATCGTATTGTTAAACGTTTTGACCTCATCTTTGTTATTATCGCAGCCGACAAGCGCAGCCATCAATAGCGTGGCGCCCAGAGCGGCGGTCATCCTGCGGTTAAATTTCATTATCATTCCTTGTTAATCAATCATCATCTCTAATTGTATACAGCATTGGGCGATGGTGCCGGGCGTATCCTCGGAAGTCGCCGTTTCGCGCTTATGCCAGCGTTTTCTTCTTTCTGCGCCAGCACCCGGCGGGCGATGTCGTCGACAATATCGTGGCGCTCAAAAAAAAGCGCTGCCGGAGCAGCGCTTTATACAGCCTTACTTGACCTGCTGGCCCGGCTGAGCCCCGCTGTCCGGGCTGAGCAGGAAGATATCTTTTCCGCCAGGACCTGCGGCCATCACCATGCCTTCAGAGATGCCGAAGCGCATTTTGCGCGGCGCCAGGTTAGCGACCATCACCGTCAGGCGGCCAATCAGCGCCTGCGGATCCGGATAGGCGGAGCGGATGCCGGAGAAGACGTTACGCTTCTCGCCGCCGAGATCCAGCGTCAGGCGCAGCAGCTTATCGGAACCGTCGACGAACTCGGCGTTTTCAATCAGCGCGATGCGCATATCCACTTTGGCGAAATCGTCAAAGGTGATAGTTTCCTGAATCGGATCGTCCGCCAGCGGACCGGTGACCGGCGCTGACAGCGCCTTCACTTCTTCTTTCGACGCTTCGACCAGTGCCTCAACCTGCTTCATTTCGATGCGGTTATACAGCGCTTTAAAGGCGTTAACCTTGTGACCGAGCAGCGGCTGCTGGATAGCATCCCAGCTCAGTTCGCCGTTGAGGAACGCTTCGGCGCGGGCGGCCAGCTGCGGCAGAACCGGCTTCAGCCAGGTCATCAGCACGCGGAACATATTCAGGCCCATGGTGCAGATGGCCTGCAGGTCGGCGTCGCGGCCTTCCTGTTTCGCCACCACCCACGGCGCCTGCTCATCGACATAGCGGTTAGCCACGTCGGCGAGGGCCATGATTTCGCGGATGGCCTTACCGAACTCGCGGCTGTCCCATGCTTCGCCGATGCTTTCCGCCGCGTCGGTGAAGGTTTTGTACAGCGCCGGGTCGGCCAGCTCAGCGGCCAGCACGCCGTCGAAACGCTTGCTGATAAAGCCGGCGTTGCGTGAGGCGAGGTTAACCACCTTGTTGACGATGTCGGCGTTCACGCGCTGCACGAAATCTTCCAGGTTCAGGTCGATGTCATCGATGCGTGAAGAGAGCTTGGCGGTGTAGTAGTAGCGCAGGCTGTCGGCATCGAAATGATTTAACCAGGTGCTGGCCTTGATAAAGGTGCCGCGCGACTTGGACATCTTGGCGCCGTTAACCGTCACGTAGCCGTGCACGAACAGGTTAGTCGGCTTACGGAAGTTGCTGCCTTCCAGCATCGCCGGCCAGAACAGGCTGTGGAAGTAGACAATGTCTTTGCCGATAAAGTGATACAGCTCGGCCGTGGAGTCTTTCTTCCAGTATTCGTCGAAGCTGGTGGTGTCGCCGCGCTTGTCGCACAGGTTCTTGAAGGAGCCCATGTAGCCGATCGGCGCGTCCAGCCAGACGTAGAAATATTTGCCCGGCGCGTTGGGAATTTCGAAGCCGAAGTACGGCGCATCGCGGGAGATGTCCCACTGCTGCAGGCCGGATTCGAACCACTCCTGCATCTTGTTCGCGACCTGCTCCTGCAGGGCGCCGCTGCGGGTCCACGCCTGCAGCATTTCGCTGAACGACGGCAGGTCGAAGAAAAAGTGCTCGGAGTCACGCATCACCGGCGTGGCGCCGGAGACCACCGATTTCGGGTCGATAAGCTCGGTAGGGCTGTAGGTCGCGCCGCACACTTCGCAGTTATCGCCATACTGGTCCGGAGATTTGCACTTCGGACAGGTGCCTTTCACAAAACGGTCCGGCAGGAACATGCCTTTTTCCGGATCGTAGAGCTGAGAGATGGTGCGGTTTTTAATAAAACCGTTCTCTTTCAGGCGGGTGTAGATAAGCTCCGACAGCTCGCGGTTCTCGTCGCTGTGCGTCGAGTGATAGTTATCATAGCTGATGTCGAAGCCGGCGAAATCGGTCTGATGCTCCTGACTCATTTCGCCAATCATCTGCTCCGGAGTGATACCGAGCTGCTGCGCTTTGAGCATAATCGGCGTGCCGTGGGCGTCGTCGGCGCAGATGAAGTTGACCTCGTGGCCGCGCATTCGCTGGTAACGGACCCAGACATCAGCCTGGATGTGCTCCAGCATGTGGCCGAGGTGGATTGAGCCGTTTGCGTACGGCAGCGCGCACGTTACCAGAATTTTCTTCGCGACTTGAGTCATAGTGGGCATTACATCTTCTATTGTAAAAAGGGGTTTTGATGTTACCGCAAAGGCAATAATTTGGTAAGCCCAAAGCTTATGGTGGGGGAATTATTCCCTTTAAGGTAAACTTAACGCACAAGATTCAACTCACAATAACAAAGGAGTCGGGATGAGTTCGCAATCCCAGGCCAAATCCCCCGAGCGTCTGCGCGCGATGGTCGCCGGGACCCTGGCTAATTTCCAGCACCCAACCCTGAAACATAACCTCACTACGCTGAAGGCGCTGCATCACGTCGCCTGGCTGGACGAGACCGTGCACATTGAAATTCAGATGCCGTTCGTCTGGAACAGCGCGTTTGAAGCGCTGAAGGAGCAGTGCAGCGCCGAGCTGCTGCGCATTACCGGCGCCAAAGCCATTGACTGGAAGCTGACGCACAGCATCGCCACGCTTCAGCGGGTAAAAAATCAGCCGGGCATCAACGGCGTGAAAAACATTATCGCCATCAGCTCCGGCAAGGGCGGGGTGGGTAAATCGTCGACGGCGGTCAACCTCGCGCTGGCGCTGGCGGCGGAAGGGGCGAAAGTCGGCATTCTGGATGCCGATATTTACGGGCCGTCGATTCCGACCATGCTCGGCGCGGAAGATCAGCGTCCGACTTCGCCGGACGGCACCCATATGGCGCCGATTATGAAATTCGGTCTCGCTACCAACTCCATCGGTTATCTGGTGACCGACGACAACGCCATGGTGTGGCGCGGCCCGATGGCCAGCAAGGCGCTGATGCAGATGCTGCAGGAAACGCTGTGGCCGGATCTCGATTATCTGGTACTGGATATGCCGCCGGGCACCGGTGATATTCAGCTGACGCTGGCGCAAAACATTCCGGTCACCGGCGCGGTCGTCGTCACCACGCCGCAGGATATTGCCCTGATCGACGCCAAAAAAGGCATCGTGATGTTTGAAAAAGTCGAGGTACCGGTGCTGGGTATCGTGGAAAACATGAGCATGCATATCTGCAGCAACTGCGGACACCACGAGCCGATTTTCGGTACCGGCGGCGCGCAGAAGCTGGCGGAGAAATATCATACTCAGCTGCTGGGCCAGCTGCCGCTGCATATTACCCTGCGCGAAGACCTCGACAAAGGGACGCCGACGGTGGTTGCGCGTCCGGAAAGCGAGTTTACCGAGACCTACCGCCAGCTGGCCGACCGCGTCGCGGCGCAGCTGTACTGGCAGGGGGAAGTCATCCCCGGAGAGATAGCCTTCCGCGCGGTCTAATCTCCTCACTATCCTGAGCCGCCCGGCGCTTTTCGCCGTGCGGTTTTTTAGTTTTTCCGTCCCGGTTTTCTACCGAGGAGATAATCACCGCGCGAATAATATCGCTGTTAAATATTATTTATTTTTATTCACATTTAGCGATATTGAGATTAATCAATAAAACATATTGCTAACATTGTTTTCCTCTGGCGGTTGTGCGAGCTTTAATAGCAAAGAAGTAACGATTTTAATTCGCCGTGATGAGATTTAATTTTGGCTTTTTATTTGGCGAAACGTGGATGTTATCAGTAATACGTATATAAAAACGATGGAAGGAAAGTATAGCCGTACACATTTCCGGAGTGCATGATGAATAATATTGCTCTAATCGTTAAGTTACGAGAACTACTGGTTATTTTTATGCATACGCGCTCGCTGCCGGAGAAAGCAGCAGACGCGTTGCGTTATTGCCAGGAGCATCTCCCGATAGCTGAGATTCCGATTGGCGCTTATGGTGAGTACAGTGATATTTTTGAACAGATTGTTTTTTTATCGGATGACAAGAGTCGTACGGCCCCGGATGATTTACTGCGTAGCGGCGGCGATCTGATATTAAGTATTTTAATGCTCTATGAGCAGGTTGCTTCATATATTGCCGTCGAGGAATTTATGCACAAACAGAACCGCTTTAACGAATAGCATTTTGCCACAAAAAACGCCAGCGGCAGGGAGAGCGCGCTGGCGTTCAGCTTTTAGCGATGGTAGAAAATCTCGCCATCATAAATTTTGAGGATTTTCCCCTCGGTTTCGGTAATCAGCACGTAGCTTCCGCCCATGTAGGTCCAGCGGGTCCCGGCATCCGGCGCAGGCAAATTGCGCTGCTGCCACTGCTTGATGTTGTATTCTGGCGTGAGGTACAGCGGCGGGACAGTATCGCCGATGTGAAATTGTTTGAAGTCCGCGGTGACCCCATCCAGCTCATATTTCTGTATACCTTCGCCGGTCGCCGCCCACGCGCCGCTGGCGCAGGCCAACAGTACGCCCAGAAGCATCATTTTTGTTTTACGCATAATTTCCCCATTATTATCCTGGACACAAAATCGCAGCCTCGTATGATTCCTGATACGTCAAGGGATTGGCAAGCGTTGGTTTGGTTAAAAGTGTAAGCAAACGGTGATGCAGCGCCGTTTTTCATCGGCGCGCGCCTGTTTTGAGAATAATCCGGGTTGAGGAGTGTGTATGTTCCGGCTGGAAGATCTGGCATTGTTTGTCCGCGCTGCGGCGTTAAGCAGCTTCAGCGATGCGGCGCGAGAGGCCGGGCTGCAGCCCGCGCAGGTGAGCGCGGCGATCAAGCGTCTGGAAACGACGCTGAATATTCGTCTTTTTGCCCGTTCTACGCGGAGTTTACGCCTGACGCCGGAAGGCGAAACCTGGCTGCCCTATGCCACGCAGATGCTTGATACGCTGCACGCGGGGCTGCAAAAAATCAGCACGCCGGATGACGAAGTACGCGGTACGTTACAAATTGCCGTGCCGTCCGACCTGGGGCGCAACTTGCTTCTGCGCGTGTTTCGCGCTTTTCGCCAGCGCCATCCCGCGCTGCGCCTGCGGATACTGTTTTCCGATCATCGGACCGACGTATTTAAAGATCCGGTAGACGTGGCGTTTCGCTACGGCGATAACGACGATGCCTCGTTTATTTCCCTGCCCGTCGCGCCGGAGAACCGCCGGATGCTGGTGGCCTCGCCCGGCTGGATAGCCGAACACGGCGAACCGAAGACGCTGGAAGATTTGGCCCGGCACAATGCGCTGACCTACGTGCTGCGCGGCAGGGCGTTCGATCGCTGGCCGCTGAGCCTGGACGGGAAGGTCCATTACGTGCAGGTTGCCGGCACTATCGTGAGCGATGATGCGGAGGTGATTCGCCGCCTGGCGGTTGCCGGGGAGGGGATCGCGTTCAAATCTGAACTCGACGTCGGGGATGATATCCGTGAAGGGCGGCTCCAGGTGCTGTTGCCGGAGTATCAGGGCGACGTGGTGCCGCTGAATATGATTTGCCCGCACCGCAAGCAGCTTTCGCCTGCGGTACGGTTGCTGTATGAGGCGGTGAAAGAGGCGTGCGAAGCGGTTCATTCCCGCGCGCCCTCTGCGGGCCGCTAGCGCCGACTCGGGAATGGTGCCGGGGTGATGCATCGGCGCGGCTTGTTCCCGGCTCGCGCTGCGCTTAGCCGGGCTACGGATTGGTAGCCCGGACAGGTGCGCCAGCGCCGCCTCCGGGAGAACGATCGGTGCGAAGCTTAATGCTTCACCAGCGTGGCAAAGTAGTAGACCAGCGGAATCGCAAGGATCCACAGCCCGATGGGGATTTCCCGCCATTTGCCGGCAATCGTTTTAATCACCACATAAAACAGCAGCCCGCCGGCAATCCCGGTCCCGAAGCTATTGGCAATCAGCGTAATCATCACCATCATCAGCACCGGCAGGCCGTCGGTGAAGTTTGCCAGGTCCACTTTGCGCAGGCCGCTGAACATATTCAGGCCAATGAGGATCAGCGCAGGCGCGGTCGCCTCTTTCGGAATCATCAGCGCCACCGGGGTAAACAGCAGCATCAGGAGGAACATCACCGCCGCCGACAGCGCGGTTAACCCGGTTTTGCCGCCAGCTTCCGCTGCCGCTGAGGATTCAATCAGCGCGGTCGCCGCCGGAATGCCCAGCCAGGGGCCAACGGCCGCGGCGATCGAGTCAACCATAAACGGGCGATTAATATGCGGCATATTGCCTTCCTCATCCAGCAGGCCCGCTTCGCCGCCTACCGCCAGCGTGGTGCCCATCGTGGAAAAGAACTCTGAGGCGAAAAAGACGAACAGGAACGGCAGGAAGGCGATATTCAGCGCGCCCAGCATATCGATTTGCCCCAGCACCGGCGTCAGCGAATGCGGCATATCGATAAAGCTGCCCGGGAGTCTGGTGACGCCCATCGGAATGCCGACCAGGGTGGCAAAGAGAATCGCCCACAGAATTGAGCCGGGGATTTTTCTCGCCTGCAGGGCAATGGCCAGAAACAGCCCGCAGAGCGCCACCAGCGCCCCCGGTGAGAGAAAATCGCCGAGCATCAGGGCGTTGGTTTTGGCGTTAGCCAGCACCAGCCCGGCGTTACGGAAACCCAGCACCGCGACAAACAGCCCAATGGAGGCCGTCAGGCCGAGCTTGATCGACTGCGGCACCGAACGGGTCACCACTTCACGCAGGCCGAACCTGGTTAGCAGGAAAAACAGAATCCCCGACCAGCAGGCGATCCCAAGACCAATCTGCCAGCCAATGCCTTCGCTGCCTGCCAGCGTGACGCCGACCAGCACCGAGCCGCCGATGCCCGGCCCGACGATAAACGGCAGGTTGGCATAAAACGCCATCAGCAGCGTGCCGCCGACGAACACCAGAATCGTGCCGGTGGTTGCCGCGCCTTTATCCATCCCGCCAACCGCCAGCAGGCCGGGGATAACCACCAGCAGGTAGGCGGCGGCGAGAAAGCCGGTGATGCCCGCGAGGCATTCGGTGCGCAGCGTGCTGCCGCGGGAATACAAGGCAAAACGGCGCTCCAGCCAGCTTCCTTGCGTGGATGAATGAAGGGTATTGTCGGCCATGCTCAGGCTCCCTGATGATTATTGTTGTGTTCTGTGTGTTCCGGGATTTCCCGGCAGTCTATCAGCGGCTCGACGATCTGGCGGGTGCTGCCGTCGGTCAAACCTAAATCGGTCAAATGCGGTCCGGCGTTACAGGCAAGGCAGGTGCCTTCGATAGCCTTAAATACGCGATAGGGCGGCTCCCAGTCGGCGACCTCCGCGCTCAGGTCGCGAAGCTGGCGGAACTGTCTGGCCAGCTCCGGAGCGGGCAAGTCGGAAAGCATTCCGCCAATCGGCATCGCCACGTGGGCAAGGATTTTTCCCTGCTGAGACAGCGCCATACCGCCGCCGGAGGCGATCAGGCGGTTTGCCGCCAGCGCCATCTCGTCGGCATCGCGGCCGAGCACCACCAGGTTGTGGGAATCGTGGGAGTAGCTGGTGGCGATGGCGCCGCGCAGCTCGCCCCAGCCTTCCAGCAGCGCAATTTGCGGCGTCGCCTGGTGACGACCGTGGCGGTGCTTAACCCAAATCAGGCTAAACCCGTCCGGGATTTGCACCCGGCCATCGCGGACCTGCACCTCAACCTCTCCCCACTGGGTAAAGCGCGCGCCGCGAATATGCCGCAGGCGGGCGACGCCGTGGCGAATCGCGCCGACGCGGAGGATAAAATCGTCAGGGCTGAGCGGCGGCATCTGCAGGGTATCGCGCGGCGGGGTAATACCCGCCGCCGGCGGAATCGACTCAAGCAGGGCGCCCTCGCGGGCAATCAGCTTCCCGGCGACGTACACCTCTCGCGCGTCGAGCTTTTCTAATGAATCAAAAACCACCAGATCGGCGCGGCGTCCGGCGGCAATCAGCCCCAGATCGTTACGCTGCAGACGGATCGCCGCGTTTAAGGTGGCGAAGCGCAGGACGTCGGTGGCCGGCAGTCCGTGCTCAATCAGCAGGTTGAGCAGGGCGATAATGCCGCCTTTTTCCAGCAGCATATCCGGCGGCACATCGTCGGTGCAGACGGTGATTTGCGAGGAGAGATGCGGCAGCGTTTTCAGCGCGGTAACGATATCCGGCAGCAGGTAAGGGTGCGAGCCGCGAATTTCGATAGTCAGCCCGGCGCGCAGTTTTTCCAGCGCATCGTCCGCCGAGGTGAGCTCGTGATCGGAGGTGACCCCGGCGGCAAGGTAGGCCTGCAGATCCGCGCCGCGCAAACCGCGGGCGTGGCCTTCGATCAGCTTGCCGCTGTTGAGACCGGCCTGGATAATCTCCTGCATCCGCTCGCTGCCGTGCAGCACGCCGTGCATATCCATCACTTCGGCGACGCCGCAAACTTCCGGCCAGGCCAGCATGGTTTCCATCTCCGCGCCGGCAAAATCGGCGCCGGACATCTCCAGTCCCGGCGTCGACGGCACGCTGGACGGCGCCGCGACCATCACCTGCAGCGGCAGATGGCGGCTGGCGGCGACGGCGTAGCGCACGCCTTCGACGCCCAGCACGTTGGCCAGCTCGTGCGGGTCCCAGAATACCGCCGTGGTGCCCTGAGCCAGGACGATTTCGGCATAGCGTTCAGGCGGCAGGTGGGAGCTTTCAAGGTGGACGTGCGTGTCCATCAGCCCCGGCGACAGGAAATATCCTGCCAGCGAGCGGCGTTCGTGGGCATCGGAGCGGCTGCCGCGCGGGTGCACGCTGGCGATGGTTTCGCCCACGATCCCGACGTCGGCCTCGCGGATCTCTCCGGTGGCCATATCGACGATCTGCGCGTCGGTTAATAAGAGATCGAACGGGGATTCGCCGCGTGCGGCCTGCACGGCGCGGCGGCGGGTTTCAGCACTGCTGGACATAACAACTCCGGCACAAGGATAATGGGGATACTCTAGGGGCAGAGCAAACGTTTGCCCAGATGAATAAATTTATCGCCCGATAACCTCGGGTTATTCTGCATGCTCACCATTGATGAAAACATGATGACTGAACCCTGGCAGCGTCTGCCCGCGCTCTCCCTTAAGCAGATCCAGTACTTTGTGACCCTGGCCCAGCTACGCCACTTCACCGACACCGCTAACCGGCTGGCTATCAGCCAGCCGGCGCTAAGCAGCGCGCTGCGGCAAATCGAGACGGTGCTCGGCGGCAAGCTGGTCAACCGTACCGCCTCGGCGGTGACCTTAACCGAGCTGGGGGCGGCGATTTTGCCCCACGCCCAGCGGGTGCTGAGCGTGGCGCAGCTGGCGTTTCAGGATATGCAGCAGATAGTCGAGGCCGGCGGCGACGGTACGGTGCGTATCGGGCTGGTGCCCTCGGTGAGCTCGCTGCTGTTTCCGCTGCTGCCGCAAACGCTGGCCCAGGCGTTTCCGCGCCTGAGGGTGGAGTTTCACGATCAGACCAACGACGCCCTGTTTTGCGAGCTGCGGTCGGGAAAGATAGATTTTGCCGTTGGCGCAATAGACAGTTCGCTACCGCCTGAGCTGCAGGTTTATCCTCTGCGCGACGATCCGTTTGTGGCGGTGCTGCACTGTGACGATCCGCTGGCCGGGCAGCCGCATCTGCCGTGGAAGCTGCTCGCGGGGCGCGATATCGCGGTGTTCTCAAAGGGCAATATTCAGCGTCTGGTCGGCGCGCTGGCGGAGAGCCATCGCCTCACGCTGAATACGCGTTATCAGGTTGACTATATTGAAACGCTTTACGGCCTGGTGCGTTCCCGGCTGGCGGTGGCGATTCTGCCTGAGCTTTATACTACCCACCTTCAGGATCCGGCGTTAAAGGTGGCGCAGCTTCAGCAGCCCGCGCTGACGCGAACCGTGGCGCTGATGCGCGGGCCGCAGCCTTTGCCGCCGTTGATAGAAGCGAGTTTTACATTATTACTGAATTCGCTGCGCTGACCGGCGCGGGGAGGGGAGCCCGACGAACGCAGCGCGCCGCCTGCGGGAGAGGCTGTCAGGGAAGATGCTTAATGAGCACGTCGACGGTGAGATGATTAATGTACTCCAGGGAGTGTGAAGCGAGAACGCCCAGCAGCCGGTTGTGGTGACCGGCAATGATCAAATCAATATTCCGCTGCCGCACGCACGCTTCGACATCGGCAAAACGACGCGTGGTCACCAGCGATAGCGTCTGCACCGGTAGGGCGACCGTGGTGGCCAGTTCATTGAGCAGCGCTTTGGCCTGAATTACCTCCCGGGAAACGTCATCATCCAGCAGGCTGTCGGAGACATAATTAAGCGACCGGTAGTCGGTGCTGATATGGGCGATGGTAATACGCATAGCGTTTTCTTCCGCCATTTTCGCGGCGTGCGCCAGCAGCGGAACGCCGTCAAGGCTGCTGTTGATCAGCACCAGAGCATGGTGATAAACGGACATAACGATACCTCGACGCAGGGTGATACCTGTTGATAATTCTGTGCCTGCGGCGAGGGGAAAGCAAATGAAACTCCGGACGGATTAAGTCCCGCAGCTGGCCGCCGCGGGAGCTTATTTACGGCGTCACGATATTGAACCAGAACTCAAATTTATCCATATAGCCCAGCATCTCGTCCAGCTTCGCGCCGTCGCCGGTCACTTTGACTTCACCCTTATCCTCCGCCTGTTTTAGCGTTTCCTCTTTCAGGATGATTTTGTTCAGCGTGGCGCGATCCAGAGCGATGGTAGCGTCGGCGTCTTTGGCTTCGGCATCGGCGGTGTGGTTGAGCACGCCGTTTTCCAGCTCTAGCTTATATTTACCGCCATCGTTACCAAGGTCGATATTGAACACCGCTTTGGCGGTTCCGGCTTTTTCGCCGTTGATATGGACCGCAAGATAGTCGAAAAACATTTCCGGAGTCATGGCCCGCACGGTATCCGGGCTGGCGGTATTCGGCGTCGGGCCTTTCACGACGCCGTTGCGTAGCTCCTGCGCGCCGGTCAGGTAGAAGTTACGCCACGGTCCTGATTCCGCCTGATAGCCCAGCTGCTCCAGGGCATCGGCTTCCAGATTGCGCGCCTCCAGATTACCGGGATCGGCGAAGACAATTTTGCTGACTACCTGAGCTACCCAGCGATAGTTGCCCTGGTTGTAATCTTCTTTGGCTTTCTTGAGGATAGCATCGGCGCCGCCCATATAATCAACGAACTTCTTCGCCGCTTCTTCCGGCGGCAGCTCGTCCAGCGTAGCCGGGTTGCCGTCGAACCAGCCGAGATAGAGGACGTAGGTAGCCTTCACGTCATGGCTGACGGAGCCGTAGTAGCCGCGGTTGGCCCAGGTATTGGCCAGGCTGTCCGGCAGCTTGAATTTGGCGGCGATCTCATCGCGGGTCAGGCCCTCGTTGGCCATGCGCAGAGTCTGGTCATTAATGTACCGATACAGGTCGCGCTGGCTCTTCAGCAGGTTAACCACGTTCTCATTACCCCAGGTCGGCCAGTGGTGCTGGGCCATAATGATTTCAGCCTTGTCGCCCCAGCGCACAATGGCGGCGTTGATATATTTCGACCACGGTAGCGGTTCACGAATTTTCGCCCCGCGCAGCGAATAGGTGTTATGCAGGGTATGGGTGACATCTTCGGCGGATTCAATGAGCTTCTTCTCTTCAATATACCACAGCATTTCCGACGGTGCTTCCGAGCCCGGCGCCAGCATAAAATCGTAGGTCAGGCCGTCGATGGTCTCTTTCTGACCATCTTTCTCGATGATATTGGTGGGAGCAATCAGCGTGACGGTGCCGGCAGAGGTCGTGGTGCCGAGACCTGCGCCAACCTGGCCGGTGGCATCCGGTTTGAGCAGGTTGCCGTACATATAGCTGGCGCGACGGCTCATCACGTTACCGGCCATAATATTTTCAGCAACGGCAGCTTCCATAAAACCGGAAGGCGCGTAGATTTTGACTTTGCCGGATTTGACATCGGCTTCATCGACCACGCCGCGCACGCCGCCGTAATGGTCAACGTGGCTGTGGGTGTAGATCACCGCAACGACCGGCTTATTGCCGCGATTTTTGTAATACAGATCCATTCCGACCTTTGCGGTCTCCGCTGATACCAGCGGATCCACAACCGTGATGCCCTCTTTACCTTCAATGATGGTCATATTGGAGAGATCGAGGTTGCGGATCTGGTACACGCCTTCGGTCACTTCAAACAGGCCGCTGATATTGATGAGCTGGGATTGACGCCAGAGGCTGGGGTTGACCGTATCCGGCGCCTTTTCCCCCTCTTTAATAAAGTCGTACTGCTGCGGGTTCCAGATAACGTTGCCCTGTTCACCTTTAATCACTTCCGTAGGAAGCGCGGCAATAAAACCTTTATGCGCGTTGGTAAAGTCGGTGTTGTCGGAGAAGGGGAGCTGTTTATACAGCGCGTCGTTTGCCTGTTTGGTCGCCGCAGCGGCTTCTTTCGGCGACGTTTCGGCCCAGCTGGTCACAGGGAGAGTCGAGATAATTCCTGCCAGAGCCAGACTTTTCATAATCGGTGTTAATTTCATCGGAATCCTCATGGGTTTACGCTGATTCACTCGTTAATTTCGATATGACGTCGGGTTACATCCTGTAACGCCTCCTAAACTATAAACACGTATCTGCAAAAGTGTTTGTTTTGTTAATTATTTGATTGCTTATTGTTGGTTTTGAATTGCCGCGCGCTTGTATACCTACGTCGGGCCGGCTTGCGTTGTCCTACGACTTACCGTAACCTGCCCGCTGAGAACGTTTTTATCTCTCAATGACTCGGGGTGCCCTTCTTTGTGAAGGCTGAGAAAAACCCGTACCACCTGATCTGGATAATGCCAGCGTAGGGAAGTCAGAGACCGCAGGGTCGTCGCTTCTTCATCGCCTGGCGGGAGCAAACGATGTCTGACCTGCTGAACCCCGCGCATATTGCCCATCTGCGGCACCTTTTTCACCGCCATTCTCCTCTTGTTCACTGCATGACCAACGACGTGGTGCAGACCTTTACCGCCAACGTCCTGTTAGCGATTGGCGCATCCCCGGCGATGGTTATCGACCCGGACGAAGCCAGCCAGTTTGCCGCCATTGCCGATGCGCTGCTGATTAATGTCGGTACGCTGACCGTCGAACGCGCGGCGGCGATGCGTGCGGCGGCGCGCAGCGCGCAGCAGGCGGGTAAACCGTGGGCGCTGGACCCGGTGGCGGTCGGCGCGCTGACCTTACGGACAGAATTTTGCCGGGAGCTGCTGGCGCTGCAGCCTGCCGCCGTTCGCGGTAATGCGTCGGAAATTATGGCCCTGGCCGGAATGAGCGGCGGCGGGCGCGGCGTCGATACGACCGATACCGCCGCCGCAGCGCTGCCCGCGGCCCAGGCGCTGGCCCGCCAGCTGAATACCGTTGTCGCGGTAACCGGCGAGGTCGATTACGTGACCGACGGCCAGCGCACGCGCGCGGTCACCGGCGGCGATCCGCTGATGACCCGGGTAGTCGGCACCGGCTGCGCGCTATCGGCGGTGGTTGCCGCCGCTGCGGCGATGCCCGGCGATCGGCTGGAGAACGTGGCCGCGGCCTGCGGTCTGATGAAGCTTGCGGGGGGAAAAGCGGCGCTGCAGGGCGGCCCCGGCAGCTTTACTCCCGCCTTCCTCGATGCGCTCTATGCGGGAGGCGATCTGTGAAACGAATTAATGCGCTAACCATCGCCGGCACCGACCCGAGCGGCGGCGCGGGGATCCAGGCAGATCTCAAAACCTTCTCGGCGCTGGGCGCTTACGGCTGCTCGGTCATCACCGCGCTGGTGGCGCAAAACACCCGCGGCGTCCAGTCGGTGTACCGGATAGAGCCTGATTTTGTCGCCGCGCAGCTCGATTCCGTTTTCAGCGATGTGCGCATCGATACCACCAAAATCGGGATGCTGGCGGAAACCGATATCGTCGAGGCGGTGGCGGAACGGTTGGCGCGTTATCAGATTAAAAATGTGGTGCTCGATACCGTCATGCTGGCAAAAAGCGGCGATCCGCTGCTCTCAGCGTCGGCGGTGGAGACGCTGCGCCAGCGCCTGCTGCCGCAGGTCTCGCTGATCACCCCGAACCTGCCGGAAGCGGCGGCGCTGCTGGCTGCGCCGCATGCCAGAACGGAAAAAGAGATGCTGGAGCAGGGCAGAGCGCTGTTGGGAATGGGCTGCGGGGCGGTATTAATGAAAGGCGGCCATCTGGATGACGCTGAAAGCCCGGACTGGTTGTTTACCCGCGAAGGGGAGCTGCGCTTTACCGCGCCAAGAGTGCAGACCAAAAATACTCACGGTACGGGTTGTACGCTCTCTGCTGCGCTGGCGGCGTTACGTCCGCGTTACGATGATTGGGGGCAGACCGTGGCGGAAGCCAAAGGCTGGCTTTCGGCGGCGCTGGCGCAGGCGGATTCGCTGGAAGTGGGGCACGGTATCGGCCCGGTACACCATTTTCACGCATGGTGGTAGTCTTCATGCTTGGCGAAAAGTATACTGTTTCCTGACTTTCGCCAGGAAAAAACACGATGGAACAAGCGCATACCCTGTTGATAGCACAACTGAACGAGCGTATTGCAGCGCCGGATAACACGCCGCTGTACCTGAAGTTTGCTGAAACGGTTAAAAATGCTGTACGCAGTGGTGCGCTGGAGCACGGTAATATTCTCCCCGGCGAGCGCGACCTGAGCCAGTTGACGGGGGTGTCGCGCATTACCGTTCGCAAAGCGATGCGGACGCTGGAAGATGAAGGGGTGGTGACCCGAGCCCGTGGCTACGGTACGCAAATCAATAATATCTTTGAGTATTCATTGAAAGAGGCGCGCGGTTTTTCGCAGCAGGTGGTGCTCAGAGGAAAAAAACCTGACACTCTGTGGGTCAACAAACGGATAGTGAGCTGCCCGGATGAGGTGGCGACACAATTGGCGATTGCCCCGCAAAGTGATGTATTTTTGCTCAAGCGAATTCGCTATGTGGATGATGAGGCCGTGTCCATAGAAGAGTCCTGGGTTCCTGCCCAACTGATTCATGATGTTGATGCTATCGGCGTGTCGCTGTATGACTATTTTCGCAGTCAGCATATCTTCCCGCAGCGTACGCGCTCGCGCGTCAGTGCACGTATGCCGGATGCCGAATTTCAGTCGCACATTCATATGGATGAAAAAATACCGGTGCTGGTTATCAATCAGGTTGCACTCGATCAACAACAGCGGCCGATTGAATACAGCATCAACCGCTGTCGTAGCGATCTATATGTCTTTGTGTGCGAGGAGTAATGCTTCGCGCGTTGGGCTACAATCACCGCCGCGATGTCCTACCACCCAGGACGCAACCGCATTACCAAGCAGTACCGACTCGCCCAGCGTCCATCCCGAGGCGAGTCCGGCTAGCGTCCCTCCTGCGTGGCTGTCACCTGCACCGATTGTATCGACTACCGCCACAGGGAACGGCGCTGCCAGTCCCTGTTCTTCCGCGCTGAAGTACCACGCACCCTCTTCGTCATGACGAACAATCAACGGCATTGTGAATTTCTTTAGCCAGGCCTGACCAAACGCTTCGGTTGCCACGGGTAATCTAAAGCGCTCTGCGGCGATCTCCGCCTCCTGGCGATTCAGAGAAATAACAGGCTTACAGGCCATGATCCTCTGCATTAGTGTCTCGGGAATATCAGCGATGCGCGGGCCGAAATCAATATACGGTGTAATATCACGCAGGGATTCCAGCCAGTGCACCAGCACCTCCCCACAGGGCGATGCCAGTTGATAACCAGAAAGTGACACCAGGCTTTGCGGCGGAACAGTTAGTTGCGCCAGCCAGGCGGGATTCCACTGGTTTTCAACACCGCTAAACGACATAAACGTGCGTTCGCCGTCCGGCTCAACCAGCGCAAGACACCAGCCGTTGTCACCCGTGACGCCGTCGATGCGGCTGGAAAGCCCTTCCCGGGCCATGTTATTACGGATGATATCAGCCCATACGCCTTGTCCAACGGGTAGGGCGTTATCGGCCTCCATTCCCAGACGTTTCAGGGCAACCGCAATATTCAGGGCACAGCCGCCAATATTGACGCTTTGCTGTTGCAGTTCAATATCACAGCCTCGCCAGGGGAGGGCGTAAGCGTCAGCAATCACATCAATGACCGCCGCGCCGACGATGGTGATGGGACGCTTGTTGCCTAAGGTGGGTAATCGTTGCATCAGATTCATGATGCCTCCCGTTGCTCTCGGTAGTGTGCAAGCGCCGTGGCGTAGCGGGTAAAGTCGAGTTGGTTCACTTCATCAAGCTGTTGCTTCAGGGTGGCGTCGATAGCAGAAATCCCCCTCAGTGCACCGCAAATTGCAGTTGCCATTGCGCCGATGGTGTCGGTATCGCCACCGAGATTTGCGCACAGAATGGCGCAGCGGTTAGGGTCGCCTCCAGCCAGCTCTACCATCGCAATTGCGCAGGGAACGGATTCAAGGGTACTGGTGCCTGCGCCAACGCGCTGATAGAGCCCCTCACAGGCTGATTCAATACCATTTGCCTGACGTACCACGCACAAAGCCAACTCCAGCCGGGCAGCCAGCGAGGCACTAAAAGTGGTGATCCGCTTTTCCTGCGCCTGGCGTGCCACAGCAGGCAGCGAGTCGACAATAGCCTGCCAGCTATCTCCTTCGATAGCCCGAGAGATTGCCCACGCCACCACGACGGCACCCGCAATCGCGAGGTCGGATTTATGCGTGGGGCTGGAAGCCAGCGCCACCTCATCAATAAAGCTGTCTAGCTGTGTTGGTGCGAGCAGGCAGCCTAGCGGTGAGACGCGCATCGCCGCCCCATTCGTGACGCCGTTGTTCTCCAGTTCATCGATCGGTACTGCGTCGCGAATGGCATTGAGCGCAATTTTAGAAGTCGGACCCAGCACGTTTTTATTGAACGCATCGAACCCTTCAGCCCAGGCAAGGATATTGCGCCCGATAACTTCTGGTGAGATTTTGCCATGACATTCAATGATGGCATCCGCGAGGCAGAGCGCCATCGATGTATCATCCGTAAATTGGGCACGATTAAAGTAACAGGCTGCATTGTTTTCAGCTGGCCCCGGCAGGAAACGGTCAATCCACCCAAAGTGAGCTTTAACGCGTGAGCGAGGCCAGAGTTCAGACGGCATGCCCATCGCATCGCCTAATGCCTGCCCGTAGAGCGCGCCGAGAATACGTTCCGTTTTCATTTAACTTCCTCTTGTTTCAGTGCAGCATCGCAATCGTCGTTTTGCACCTTAATAGCGGTGATCTCTGTATCCGATTCGCGAAAGAAAATCATAAACAACACGGCGATAACGGCGATCATAGCGGCGCCGAAGCCCCACATTCCTGCCCAGTTGAAGGTCAACCCATTTACCGGCTCTTGATAAGCAAACATTTTCTCCATCATTACGCCGCCCAGACGATAGCCGAGTAAACTGCCAAACCCCTGGCAGCAGAGCGTGATTAGCCCTTGCGCCGCCGTACGCATGTGTACCGGTGCTTTTTTATCAACGTAGATATAGGCAGTAACGTAATAGAAATCGTAGCTTACGCCGTGAAGCAAAATTCCAAGAAACAGCAGGGCATAGGTGAAGTATTGATCTGCACCGCCGTAGACGAAAAATCCGTAACGAATCGCCGCGGTGATAAGACCAAGTAATAATACCTTTTTAATGCCAAAGCGTGTGGTGAAGAACGGTAGTGCCAGCATGAAGAAAATTTCAGAGAACTGGCCGAGCGTCATCCATCCTGTCGCGTTTTGCATTCCGACTTCCGTGAGGTAGCCGTTGGCGAAGATGTAGTAGAAAGCCAGCGGCATAGCGAACAGGAATGAGCAGAAGAAAAACACAAGAAAGTTTTTATCACGTAACAGGATGAGCGCGTCCAACCCCAGCATCACTTTTAAATCCAGCTTGCCGGTACTCTTCGGCGGCGTATCGGGCAGCATAAAGGCAAAAATACCCAGCAGCACCGAGCTGCCAGCAGCGATCAACAAAGGGATATTGGTCGGAGAAATATCGCTATAGCCCATCATTTGTGGCAGAAAGCCGCAGACCAGGCCAGAGACAATCCAGCCAATGGTGCCCATCACGCGAATGCGGGGAAAGTCACGTTCGACATCCGGCACGTTGGCAAAAGCGATGCTGTTGGTCAGTGCAATGGTCGGCATATACGTGAGGGAGTAGGCCAGCAACAACGGGAAGAAGCCGCTGAAGGTGGTTTGCTGCGCGGCGAAATACATTAATACCGCGCCGACAAACATCAGTACGGCCAGCACTTTCTGCGCTGAGAAAAAGCGATCGGTCAATGAACCTACGAGGATCGGCGAAAGGATCGCCGCAATGGCGGTACAGGCATAGGACCAGCCAATTTCACCAGCGGTAAATCCGCTTTTATTCAGCCATAACCATAAAGGGACAAACCACGCGCCCCAGATAAACCACTCAATGAACATCATGAATGACAGCTTTACTGTAGTTTTCATCTTTAAATCCTTCATGATAGGTAAGGTACGTAATAACAATACCATTATGTAATACCTTTTAAATACCTTTAGGGTGGAACTTTGACCGATATAACATTTTCCCGGTTATGGATGATGTCAGCGGATGACATTTAAAAATCCCTCTGCAATGGAAAAATCCCACTTTCGATACCAGACTTATTGCTGCCCAAAAAAATTGGGTTGGGAAAATGCATGCCGGTTTCGACCGGCACTTACGGGAGATCGCTATGACTGATATTACGCAGTTGCTTGGCAAAGATGCCGACACGCTTTTACAGCACCGCTGTATGACGATTCCAGCCGACCAGCTCTATTTGCCGGGGTCGGATTACGTCGATCGGGTGATGGTTGATAACAACCGTCCGCCGGCGGTGCTGCGTAATATGCAAACCCTGTATAACACTGGCCGCCTGGCGGGAACCGGCTATCTGTCGATCCTGCCGGTCGACCAGGGCGTAGAGCATTCTGCTGGCGCCTCTTTTGCCGCCAACCCGCTGTACTTTGATCCGAAAAATATCGTCGAACTGGCCATTGAGGCCGGTTGTAACTGCGTGGCCTCCACCTATGGCGTGCTGGCCTCGGTGTCGCGCCGCTATGCGCACCGCATCCCCTTCCTGGTCAAGCTGAACCATAACGAAACGCTGAGCTACCCGACCGAATACGATCAGACGCTGTACGCCAGCGTTGAGCAGGCGTTCAATATGGGGGCCGTGGCGGTCGGGGCGACGATCTATTTCGGTTCCGAACAGTCTCGTCGTCAAATCGAAGAAATCTCCGCTGCGTTTGAGCGCGCGCACGAACTGGGCCTGGTGACCGTGCTGTGGGCCTATCTGCGTAATTCGGCGTTTAAGAAAGATGGCGTCGACTACCACGTTTCCGCTGACTTAACCGGCCAGGCTAACCATCTGGCGGCGACCATCGGCGCGGATATCGTGAAGCAGAAAATGGCGGAAAATAACGGCGGCTATAAAGCGGTGAACTTCGGCTATACCGATGACCGGGTTTACAGCAAGCTCACCAGCGATAATCCGATCGATCTGGTGCGTTACCAGCTGGCGAACTGCTATATGGGCCGCGCCGGGCTGATTAACTCCGGCGGCGCCGCGGGCGGGGAAACCGATCTCTCCGATGCCGTGCGCACCGCGGTTATCAACAAGCGCGCGGGCGGCATGGGGCTGATTCTGGGCCGTAAGGCGTTTAAAAAATCGATGGCCGACGGCGTGAAGCTGATCAATGCCGTGCAGGATGTCTATCTGGACGGCAAAGTCACCATCGCTTAAGCATTCGCGTGGCGGCGCTACGCCTGGCCGGGCTACGGTTTCGTGCGGTCTGGTAGCCCGGGTAGGGCGTTTACGCCGCAGCCCGGGATCTTGCTTACTCGCGAATCAGCCGCGCCGTGTGCTGTAGCGTTTTATACGCTTCATAGCGCCGCTGATGATCGGCGCTATACTGGGCAACGCAGCGGTAGGTTTTATCCACCCGGGTAAACTGCTTCATCGCTTCCGGCAGGGACGGGGCGATCTGGCCGGCCACCGCGCCGAGAATCGCCGAACCTAACAGCACCGGTTCGCTGGATTCGGTACTCACCACGCTCACTCCGCAGGCGTCAGCCAGCAGCTGGCGCACCAGCGGATGCTGCCCGGCTCCGCCGCTGATGACGATATGCTCGCTGTGGATGCCGCACGCCTTCTGGGCGTCAATAATCTGCCGCAGGCCGTAGCCGATGCCGCACAATCCGGCGACGTAGAGCGCCATCAGGTTGTCCAGATCCCGCTCCATCCCCAGCCCGGCGATAATCGCTTTCGCGTGCGGGTCGGCCAGCGGCGCCCGATTACCTAAAAATTCAGGCACCACGTGCAGCCCGGCGGCGAGTGTGACCGCGGCAGAAGGACGCTCCACTTTCGCCAGCACGCTATCGGCAAGATAAACCGGCAGCGGGACGCCGCGCGCCCTGGCCAGCGCCTTAGCCTCGGCGGCGGCGGGATGGAAGCTCAGCAGCTGGTCGATGGCCGCTCCGGCCGCGCTCTGCCCGCCTTCGCTCAGCCAGAACCCCGGCACCATCGCCGAGTAATATGGCCCCCAGACGCCGGGCACGAACACCGCTTCCTGAGTGGTGGTCATGGTGCAGGAGGAGGTGCCGAAGACGTAGGCCATATTGTTAACCGCGCCGTTAAGCACGCCGACGGTGCCGATACCGCCCGCGTGGGCATCGATCATCCCGACCGCCACCGGAGTACCGACCGGCAGGCCCATCTCCTCTGCCGCCGTGGCGCAAAGGCCGTCGCCGCAGGGGGTTCCCGGATCGACAATCCGCTGGCCGATGCGGACAAAATCTTCATCCGCCAGCTCTTCGAGGCCAATCTGGCGGAAGTAGCTGGCATCCCAGCGTTGTTCATGCGCCAGGTAGGTCCATTTACAGGTCACGGTACAGACCGAGCGGGCTAAATCGCCGGTTGAGCGCCAGGTGAGATAATCGGCGAGGTCGAAGAAGTGGCGCGCCTGCTGATAAATGTGCGGGCGGTTCTCCTTCAGCCAGAGAATTTTCGGCGTTTCCATCTCCGGCGAGATTTTACCGCCGACGTACTGCAGCACCGCGTGGCCCGTGGCGTTGATCTTTTCCGCCTGCCCGGTGGCGCGGTGATCCATCCAGACGATAATGTTGCGCTCCGCATCTTCCGAAGGCCCGACCGCCAGCGGGGCGTCGTTATCGCCAATCACCACCAGCGAGCAGGTGGCATCGAAGCCGATTCCGGCAATCGATGACGGCGCGACCCCGGCGCTGGCCACCGCCGTTTTAATGCAGTAGCACACCGCCTGCCAGATCTCGCGGCTCGACTGTTCGACCACGCTTCCGGCGCTGCGAAACAGGGTAATTTCCCGGGTCGCGTGGGCGAGAAGCTCGCCCCGCAGATTGAACACCCCGGCGCGAACGCTGCCCGAACCGACATCGACGCCAATAATATGTTGCGTATCGCTTTGCATAACATCCTCTCACACAGTCTGGTTGAACGGTCAGAGATCCACGCTGTTCGGCAGGATCACAATGTCGCGCACGGTGACGTTTTTCGAACGCGTCACCATAAACAGCACCGACTCCGCCACTTCAATCGGCTGCATCAGGCTGCCGTTGGCCAGCGCTTCGTCCATTTTGGCTTTTGGCCAGTCGTCCAGCAGAGCAGTCACCACCGGGCCCGGCAGTACGGCGCCGACGCGCACGCCATACTGCGCCACCTGGCGACGAGTGGTGTGCACAAATGCCTGCACCGCGAATTTCGACGCGGTATAGACAGGCTCCCAGATCACCGGCACCACGCCCGCGATCGAACTGGTGAAGATAATATCCCCGGATTTTTGCGCGATCAGATGCGGCAGGACGCTGCGCACGCAGCGGAAGGCGGCGTTGATATTAAGGTGCAGCACGCGGTCCCAGACGTCCGGGTCGCCCTCGGCCACCGGCCCGCCGATATAGGCGCCGGCGTTGGCGTGGAAGATATCGAGACGCCCGGTAAGCTGCAAAATGCCCTGCAGAAGATTATCGACCTGGTCCGCCTGCATCAGGTCGACCTGCAGGGCGAAGGCGTTTTCGCCAAGTTCGGCGACCAGTTTGTTGAGCTTTTCGCCTTCGCGGTCGATCAGTACCACTTTTGCGCCAGCTCCCAGCAGGGTCCTCGCGCACTCGAGGCCGATACCGGACGCCGCGCCGGTGATCGCGGCGACTTTACCGCTGAGGGAAGTATTCATAGAGGAGACAGAGTGGTTCATTTTATAATCCTTTGCCGTGTCTGGTTAAAACTATCGAACGCGAGGGCATCACGTTCGAGGTGATAGACTAAACCTGGTAACATATTGAATATCAGCATCTTAATTCAGGCTTGCTGGCATGTTGAGGCGGTATGCGCGCGTACTTCCTGGCGTGAAAAGGATGCTCAATCGATGAAGCTATGTTGCTCTCGCTTCATCGATTGAGCAAGTGGGGAAATTAACAGCGACATGATTTTGTGACGCAAGTTGGAAAAATGAAGAAGATAACGATTTACGACCTGGCGGAACTTTCCGGCGTTTCGGCGAGCGCGGTGAGCGCTATCCTCAACGGTAACTGGAAAAAGCGCCGCATCAGCGCCAAGCTTGCGGAAAAGGTGACGCGGATTGCCGAGGAGCAGGGCTATGCGATTAACCGTCAGGCCAGCATGCTGCGCAGTAAAAAATCACACGTCATCGGTATGATTATCCCCAAATATGATAACCGCTACTTCGGTTCCATCGCCGAACGCTTTGAGGAGATGGCCCGCGAGCGCGGCCTGCTGCCGATTATCACCTGTACGCGCCGGAGGCCGGAGCTGGAGATCGAAGCGGTAAAAGCGATGCTCTCCTGGCAGGTTGACTGGGTGGTGGCCACCGGGGCAACCAATCCGGACAAAATTACCGCCCTGTGCCAGCAGGCAGGCGTGCCCACGGTCAATCTCGACCTGCCGGGCTCTGTCGCCCCGTCGGTGATATCGGATAACTACGGCGGCGCGAAGGCGCTGACCCACAAAATCCTCGCCAACAGCGCTCGCCGCCGGGGAGCGCTGGCGCCGCTGACCTTTATCGGCGGGCGCAGCAGCGACCATAACACCCGCGAGCGTTTACGCGGCTTCCACGATGCGCATCGGGAGCAGGGGCTGGTCGTGCCGCAGGAAAATATCCTGGCGCCCGGCTATTCAAAAGGCAAAGTTGAGGCCTGCCTGCAGGAGCGGTTTGCTACCGCGAAGACCCCATTGCCGGGGCTATTTGTCAACTCGACAATATCGCTGGAAGGGGTGGTGCGTTGGCTGTCGCAGGCGAGACTTACCGGCAGCGAGCAGCCGCCGATGGGCTGCTTCGACTGGGACCCGTTTGTCTATCTGCTGGGGCACGATATCGACATGGTGCAGCAGGACGTGCCGGCGATGCTGGAAGCGGTGTTCACGATTATTGACGCCGGCGAGGCCGGGCAGCAGCGGATTGAAATCCCGCCGCTGTTGATGAGCAGCCGCTGATCCGGCTGCCGCCGTTAGCGCGTCAGCAGCCAGCGGGCGGTGTGCTCGTCGGTCACCAGGCCGTTGATCCAGCCGCCTTTAAGCGCCGCCAGAATCGCCGGACGTTTGTACTCGCCGCACGCCACCGCGATGCGCGGGCACTGGTTCTGGCGGATATCGTAGCTGGTGATCATTCTGTTGATTTCGCTCTCCACCACGCCGCCTTCGGCATCGATAAAGCGTCCCATGATCTCGCCGATGCCGCCGCGTGCGGTCAGCTCATCCATCTGCGCCTGATTGATAAAGCCATCTTTGAAGATGGGGCTTTGGGTACCTAATGGCCCAATGCCGACAAAAATAACGTCCGCCCGGCGGGCGACGGCGGAAACGCTGCGAAACAGCCGGCTGGTACACCACATGTCGTACTCGTCCTGGGTCTGCGCGTAGCGCGGCGCGGGCCACTGATAGTATTTGGCCTTAATTTTGCTGGTCAGCAGCAGCGGGACGTCATCGTAATAGTTACATTGGCCGTCGGCGTCCATGGCGCTGATCAGGGCGACGCAGCGGGTGTTCAGACTGTCGAAGTCGATGCGCTGCAGCGCTTTTTTCAGAGTCAGGCCGGAACCCAGGCCGATGATTTTCTCTTTATCATCCTGCAGATAGCGGGCCATCAGCTGATAGCAGCCGAAGGAGACGCTATCCAGGGTGCTTTCTTCGTTAAAGGCGGGCACGATATTGCACTCGATAAGCCGGTACTTCTCCTGCAGCAGCTGCGCATAGTCGAGGCAGTTCGCCACCGGGTGGTGCAGGCTAATCGACACAATCCCTTCTTCTTTCGCGGCGGCGATCAGCCGCTGTACCACCGGCCGCGACGTGCCAAGCTGGTTGGCGATCTCGCTCTGATTCTGCCCGGCGATGTAGTACATCCACGCGGCGCGGACCTTTTGATCCAGCCGGATATCATCTTCTTTGCTCATGCTTTCCTGCCCTAAGTGTCGGGCCGCGGCGATAATTTCGCCCGGCGAATACCCGCATTCTCGCCGTGGTCGGGAAAACTGGCAAGCTTTTGCTCTTTTTTGGTCATTTGTAATTTTATTGGGTAATTGTTCTTTTGTGATCCGTGGCTCTTATTTTGGTCAATTGATCATTTACAGTGAGGCCATCAACTCAAGGAGAGCGGAACATGAACAATCAATTCACATGGCTTCACATTGGTCTGGGTTCTTTTCATCGCGCGCATCAGGCGTGGTATCTGCATCGTCTGATCGCTTCCGGAGATAAACGCTGGCACATCGCGGCGGGGAATATCCGCAACGACGCCGAACAGGTGGTTCAGGCGCTGGCGGCGCAGGGCGGGCGCTATGTGCTGGAAACCGTCAGCCCGGAAGGGGAACGTGAATATGAAGAGATCACCTCCATTCAGAAACTGCTGCCGTGGCAGGCCGGGCTGCAGCCGCTGATTAACGAAGGGGCAAACCCGCAGACCAAAGTCATCGCCTTCACCGTGACGGAAGGTGGCTACTACCTGAATACCCGCCATAAGCTGGAAACCAGCAACCCCGATTTGCAGGCCGATCTGGCAGGGGAGTGCAAAACGATTTACGGCACTATCGCGCGGATTCTGGAAAAGCGTATGGCGGACAACGCCGGGCCGCTGACTCTGCTGAACTGCGATAACGTGCGCCATAACGGCGAACGCTTCCACGACGGTATGGTTGAGTTCCTGCAGCTAACCGGCAAGCAGGCGGTGATTGACTGGATGGCCGCCAACACCACCTGTCCGAACACCATGGTCGACCGCATCACCCCGCGCCCGGCGGCGGACCTGCCCGCGCGCATCAAAGCGCAGACCGGCATTGACGATAAAGCGCCGGTGATGGGCGAGACCTTTATCCAGTGGGTGGTGGAAAACAACTTCCGCGATGAACGCCCGAACCTGGAAGCGGTCGGGGTTGAGATGGTGGCGTCGGTGATTCCTTACGAAGAGGCGAAAATTCGCATTCTGAACTCGTCGCACAGCTGCATTGCGTGGGCGGGAACGTTAATTGGCCAGCAGTACATTCATGAAAGCACGCTAACGGATTTCATCTACGCCATTGCCGACCGCTACGTTACGGAAGATGTGATCCCATGCCTCGGCGATAACGGCATTGACCTGCCGGCCTATCGCGACGTGGTGCTCAAACGCTTTACCAACCCATATATCCAGGACACCAACCAGCGCGTCGCCGCCGATGGCTTCTCGAAAATTCCGGCGATGATCGCCCCAACCCTGCAGGAGTGCTACCAGCGCGGCGTTCGCCCGCAAGCCACCGCCATGCTGCCCGCGCTGTTCTTCGTCTTTATGGAGCAGTGGCACAAGGGCACCCTGCCGTATGAGTACCAGGACGGCATCCTCGACGCCGAGGGGGTGCATCAGATGTTTGAAGCCAACGATCCGCTGGCCCTTTACGCCCGCGATAAAGCGCTGTTTGGCGAACTGGCCGAAAACGCCGATTTCCTCGCGCTGATGCGCGAAAAAGTGGCGGCCGTTTATACGCTGATTAACTAAGAGGTGGCTATGTATCTGGGTATCGATCTCGGCACATCGGAAGTCAAAGCGCTGGTCATTGATGAGAACCATGAGGTTATCGCCAGCCATAGCGCGCCGCTGAGTATTCAGCGGCCTCATCCGCACTGGTCAGAACAAGCGCCGGAGCTATGGTGGGAGGCGACGGAGTACCTGATGGCCACGCTACGGGAAAAATGCGCGCAGCATTGGCCGGCCATTAAGGCGATTGGCCTCTCCGGGCAGATGCACGGCGCGGTGTTGCTGGATGCAGAGGGGGAAGCGATCCGTCCGGCCATTCTGTGGAACGACACCCGCTGCGCCGCAGAGTGCGCCGAGCTGGAGACGATGGCGCCGGAGCTGCATCAGGTGGCGGGCAACCTGGCGATGCCGGGCTTTACCGCGCCGAAGCTGTTGTGGGTGCGCCGTCATGAGCCGCAGCACTTTCAGCGCACCGCCACGGTGCTGTTGCCGAAGGATTATCTGCGCTACCGGATGACCGGGAAGAAAGTCTCCGATATGTCGGACGCCGCCGGGACGCTGTGGCTGGACGTGGCGAAGCGCGACTGGTCCGACGCTCTGCTGGACAAGTGCGGCTTGTCACGCAGCCAAATGCCGACGCTGGTCGAAGGCTGCGAGGTTTCCGCCACCCTTGACCCGCAGGTGGCTGCGCGCTGGGGGCTGAACGCCTCGGTGGTGGTGGCCGGGGGCGGGGGGGATAACGCAGTCAGCGCCATTGGCGTCGGCGCGGTCTCGCCGGGGGATGCGTTTATTTCGCTCGGCACCTCCGGGGTGCTGTTTGTGGTGACCGACGCCTATCGTCCGGCGCCGCAGTCGGCGGTACATGCGTTTTGTCACGTGCTGCCGAACCTGTGGCACCAGATGAGCGTCATGCTGAGCGCCGCCAGCTGTTTGCAGTGGTTCTGCCGCCTGACCGGCACCACGGAGGTGGCGCTGCTGGCGGAGATTGCCGAGCTAAGCGAGGAGGATAAAGCCAACGCGCCGTTCTTCCTGCCCTATCTCTCCGGGGAACGAACCCCGCATAACGATCCTGACGCCCGCGGCATCTTCTGGGGCATGACCCATGCCAGCCTGCGCGCGCAGCTCGGCTACGCGGTGCTGGAGGGGGTGAGCTTTGGGATCAACGACGGCCTGCAGGCATTGAAAGAGAGCGGGACACCGATCGCGCAGTGCTCGCTGGTGGGCGGGGGCGCCCGCAGCCCGTTCTGGGCCCAGCTGCTGGCCGATATTCTCGCTATGCCGGTGGTGACCCACAAAGGCGGAGAGACCGGAGGCGCACTGGGCGCGGCGCGGCTGGCCTGCCTGGCGGCGGGCAAACCCATTGCCGCGGTGTGTGAAAAACCGGAAGTCTGGCAGACCTGGCGTGCGGATCCCATTCGCCACCACATCCTGATGCAACGCTACGCGCAGTTTAAAGCCCTGTATTTAAACGATCTGCACTATCGACAGCACTGATTTTCATCATAACCGCCGCTTCGTTGCACGTCGCGGAGCGGCCACCCTGTACCCTGAAAACGAGGTCATTATGTCTATCAATAATAAACAGTGGCTCGGTTTACCCCTGAACCTGCTCTGGGGATACATCGCCATTGCCGTATTTATGACCGGCGACGGTTTTGAATTAGCCTTTCTGTCGCACTATATCAAAGCGCTCGGCTTCTCTCCGGCGGAGGCCTCCTTTGCCTTTACCCTCTACGGCCTGGCCGCCGCGCTGTCGGCGTGGATTTCCGGGGTGGTGGCGGAAATTATCACCCCGCTGAAAACGATGATGATTGGCTTCGTGCTGTGGTGCGTATTCCACGTGCTGTTCCTCGTTTTCGGCCTCGGTCACGCCAACTATGCGCTGATCCTGCTTTTCTACGGCATCCGCGGCTTCGCCTATCCGCTGTTCCTCTACTCGTTTATCGTGGCGATTGTCCATAACGTCAAAAGCGACAACGCCAGCTCGGCCATCGGCTGGTTCTGGGCGGTGTATTCCATCGGCATCGGGGTCTTCGGCAGCTATATTCCGAGCTTTACCATTCCGCACATTGGCGAAATGGGCACCCTGTGGCTGGCGCTGGCCTTCTGCCTTACCGGGGGCGTGATTGCCCTGGTTTCCCTGCGCCATATTCAAACGCCGCAGCATATGCAGAATCTCACCACCCGTGAGAAGTTTTCCGAGCTGGGACGCGCCGCGACGCTGCTCTATACCAACCGCAATATTCTGCTGTCGAGCATGGTGAGGATTATCAATACCCTCTCGCTGTTCGGCTTTGCGGTGATTATGCCGATGATGTTTGTCGATGAGCTGGGCTTCAGCACTTCAGAATGGCTCCAGGTATGGGCAGTCTTCTTCTTCACCACCATTTTCTCTAACGTGCTGTGGGGGATCCTCGGGGAAAAACTGGGCTGGATGAAGGTGGTGCGCTGGTTCGGCTGCATCGGGATGGCGCTCTCCAGCCTGGCGTTTTACTACATTCCTCAGCACTTTGGCCATAGCTTTGCGATGGCGCTGATCCCCGCCATCGCCCTCGGGATCTTTGTCGCCGCCTTCGTGCCGCTGGCGGCCGTGTTCCCGGCGCTGGAGCCGAAGCATAAAGGCGCGGCCATTTCGGTCTATAACCTGTCGGCGGGGATGTCGAACTTTCTCGCGCCGGCGATTGCCGTGGTGCTGCTGCCGTTCTTCAGCACCATCGGGGTGGTGATCGCCTATACCGCATTGTACGTGGTGGCCTTTTTCCTCTGCGCCTTTATCCGCGTGGAGCAGCCGGGGTTCTCCCACAAGGAAGCAACCGCCCGCGAGCAGGTTGAATACTCGTAGGTACTGCGGCTGGCATGCGCTTCATGCCAGCCTTAATGAGGTGAACGAATGAGTATGCAGGCGGTTATTTTTGACATGGATGGCGTGATTATTGATTCCGAGGCGCTGTGGCGTCAGGCGCAGATTGACGCCCTCGCGCAGTGGGGGGCAACGGCGAGCGTTGCTGAATGTGAAACCCTGACCAAGGGCAAGCGCCTCGACGACATTGCCGGCACCTGGTGCCGCTATTTTCAGCTTGATCTTGACCCGCAGCGGCTTGAAGCCGCGATATTGCAGCGTATTACCGGCCTGATCGCCACCGAAGCCGAGCCGATGCACGGCGTGCATGAGGCGTTACGCTATTTTCGTGAGGTGGGCTATCAAATTGCGCTCGCCACGTCATCATCCCGCCAGGTTATTGCCGCTGTGCTGAACAAGCTCTCGCTCTGGCACTTTTTCGACGTGGTTTGCAGCGCAGATGATGAAGAACGTGGAAAGCCACATCCGGCGGTTTATCTGACGACGCTGCGCAAGCTCAATCTCAACGCCAGCCAGTGTCTGGTGATTGAGGATAGCTTTACCGGCTTTTGCGCGGCTCAGGCCGCCGGTATTCCCACGGCGGTGGTTGCCGAAGATAGCCGACAGGGGCGCTATCAGGCCGCTGTCGGCCGCTATCAAACCTTACCTGAACTGCTGGAAGCGCTTAACGCCGAGCCAGCGGCGGTCGCATAACTTACGCTTTCGTGAGCGCAGAAAATCCCGGGATGTACACGGTCGGTCACTCTCTTTTCTGCGCTCACGCCCTTTTTTCTCCATGCCGATCCGCCTCACATTTCGCTCATCTTTTGTGAAAACAGTCACGTCTTGTTGTGCCAATGCCCAAATTTATGGCCTTGCTTAGCGGTGTTTGTCCGAGGCACTGCTACGTAATTGTGCTTAGATTATATATTGAAACGTATTTTCAATAATGTGAAACCGCTTTGCCGATTTGCCTCTGTCGATCGGATTTGGCCGTGATAAGGATTGAGCATGAAAATTGAATCTGTGAATGTCACCGTTTTCCAATATCCCACTCGTCGGGTTTCCGACAGCGCCGGGCACTCCCATCCGGGGGTTGAAAGCATGGCCAAAATGGCGATGCTGACCATCACCGCTGATGATGGGGCGCAGGGCTTTTCGTTTGCGCCTCCGGAAGTCGTGCGCCCGTTCGTGGTGAATACTTTTTTTCGCAAAGTGCTGGTGGGACAGGACCCGTTTAACCGTGAGCGTATCTGGCAGGATCTTAACCACTGGCAGCGCGGCAGCGCACATCAGCTAACGGAGCGCGCGCTGTCGTTTGTTGAACAGGCGCTGTGGGACCTGATCGGCCGCAGCCTTAAGATGCCGGTTTATAAGCTGCTCGGCGGCTATCGCGACACTGTCCCGGCTTACGGTAGCACCATGTGCGGCGACGATCTGCCGGGCGGCCTGTCGACCCCGGAAGAGTATGCCGCTTTTGCTGAGAAGCTGGTCGCCCGCGGCTACAAGGCCATCAAGCTGCACACCTGGATGCCGCCAATCTCTTTTGCGCCCAATCCCAAAATGGACATTAAAGCCTGCGCGGCGGTGCGCGAAGCCGTAGGGCCGGATATTGACCTGATGATTGATGGCTATCACTGGTACAGCCGCGCCGAGGCGCTGTGGATCGGCAAAGAGCTGGAAAAACTCAATTTCGCCTGGTTTGAAGAGCCGATGGAGGAGGATTCGATGTCCTCCTATGCGTGGCTGGCGGAAAACCTGTCGATTCCCATCGTCGGGCCGGAGAGCTTCGGCGGCAAGCACCACATGCGCGCCGAATGGGTGAAAGCCGGGGCCTGCGACATTCTGCGCGCCGGCGCTAACGGCGTGGGGGGGATTACACCGACCATGAAGGTGGCGGCGCTGGCGGAATCTTTCGGCATGGATTGCGAAGTCCACGGCAACGGAGCGGCAAGCCTGGCGGTGGTGGGCGCGATCCGCAACTGCCGCTGGTACGAGCGCGGCCTGCTGCATCCGTTCCTCGACTACGATGAACCGGCGGCCTATCTCAACAGCATTGTCGACCCGATGGATGACCAGGGATTTGTGCATTTGTCACAACGTCCGGGTCTCGGTGAAGACATTAATTTTGCGTATATCGAAGCCAATACCGTTAGCCACGACTGATTTAAAAAAATAAATACCCGATGGCGCTGCGCTTATCGAGCCTGCGGCCCGGTAGACCGGATAAGCCGAAAATGCCGCCATCCGGCAACATGTACCCTACAGTACAGGCAAACAGAGATATGAAAAAAACCTCCTTACTGGGAGCGTGTATTCTCGCGCTCGCCATGTCGATGGGGAGCGGGGAGGCGGTGGCGAAAACGCCGCCCGACCAGCTGATCATCGGCATGAATATGAATAACTTGCTCACCCTTGACCCGGCGGCGATGACCGGTAACGAAGTGGTGGGGATCGTGGTCAACCTCTACGACTCGCTGGTGGAGCTTGACCCTGAGCAGCTCACCACCGTCAGGCCCGCGCTGGCGAAATCCTGGGATATCAGCCCCGACGGCAAAACCCTGACCTTTCATCTGCGCGATGACGTTAAGTTTCACTCCGGCAACCCGCTGACCGCCGCCGACGTCGTGTGGTCAATGCGGCGCATCCTGCACCTCAACCTGGCCCAGGCCTCAGTATGGAAATCCTATGGCTTCAGTAAGAAAAATATCGACAGCCAGGTCAGCGCGCCGGACCGCTTCACGGTGCAAATCGTATTACCCAAAGATAACGATCCGCAGCTGGTGATTTACTCGCTGGCGGCGCTGGGCAACCTCGGAGTGCTGGACAGTAAAACGGTGCAAAGCCACCAGCAGGATAACGACTGGGGTAACCGCTGGCTAACCACCCATGAAGCCGGTTCCGGGCCGTTTATCCTCGAAACCTGGCAGGCGAAAGATGTGCTGCGCATGAAGCGCAACCCTGACTACTGGCGCGGCGAGGCGAAAATGAGCCGCGTGGTACTGCGTCATTTCCAGGAGTCGCAAACTCTGCGCCTGATGATCGAAAAAGGCGACCTTGATATTGCCAACAATATGGCGGTTTCCGATATCAACGCCCTGCGCAGCGATCCGCAGCTGACCGTCGATGCGGTGCAGCGCGGCACCATGTACTACGTGGCGATGAGCATGAAAGAGGCGCACTTCGCCAATCCGAAAGTGCGCGAGGCGGTGCGCTATCTGATTGATTACCAGGGTATCAATAAAGCGCTGATGCCGGGCTACGGCGTGCTGCACCAGCGGCCTATCAAAGCGGGAATGCCGTCCACGCTACCCGATCCCGGCTACAGGCTGGATGTGGCGCGGGCGAAAAAGCTGCTGGCGGAAGCGGGATATCCCAACGGCTTTGATACCACGCTGCGGGTACTCTCCGATCAGCCATTTCTTAACATCGCTATCGCCGTGCAGTCGACGCTGATGCAGGCGGGGATTAACGCCAAAATCATCACCGGCACTGGTAACCAGATCTACGGCGCAATGCGCGAGCGTAAATTTGACCTGCTGGTAGGTCGCGGCGGCAGCGGGATGGAGCCGCATCCGCACTCCAGCCTGCGCGCGCTGGTCTATAACCCGGATAACAGCGATAAGGCGCGCCTGACCAACTTCCAGGGCTGGCGTACCGGTTTTTACGACCCGCAACTGAATACGATGATTGACCAGGCCCTGCTGGAACGCGATCCGCAAAAACAGGTGGCTGACTACCAGGCCATCCAGACACGCTACGACCAGCTGGTTCCGGCTTTAATTCCGCTTTCGCAGATGGTTGATTCGGTCGTCGTGCGCAACGAGGTACGGGAGTATCAGCCGCACCCCTCCGCCACCACTTTTCTGCGTGACGTCTATAAAGTCCGCGAAGGAGAGAAAGGATGAGTACCGCAATCCTTGCGCCCGGCTCACGCGGCCGGCGCTTATCAAAACGGCTACTGCAGGTGGTGATTACACTGTTCGGCCTGCTGCTGCTGACCTTTACCATTGGCCGCGTCATGCCCATCGACCCGGTGCTGGCGATTGTCGGCCCGGATGCTGACCAGAGTACCTATCAGCAGGTTTACCAGCAGCTGGGGTTTGATAAATCGCTGACCACCCAGTTTGGCATCTATTTCGTCAACCTTTTGCACGGCGATCTGGGCAACGCGCTGCTGACCGGGAAACCGGTGGTGGACGATATTATCCGCGTCTTCCCGGCCACCATGGAGCTGGCAACTATGGCGATTATTGTCGGCGCGGGTCTTGGTATTCCGCTGGGCGTGTTGGCGGCGGCGCGGCGCAATAGCGTCTCCGATTATGTGGTACGCATTATCAGCCTGGCGGGCTACTCGACGCCGATCTTTTGGGTCGGGATGATGGGGCTGCTGGTGTTCTATGCCTGGCTTGGCTGGGTAGGCGGCGCCGGGAGGGTAGATCTCGGGCTGGATGGTGTGGTGCCGCGCCGCACCGGGCTGATGACCGTTGATGCGCTGCTGGCCGGCAACGGCCAGGTGTTCTGGAACGCCATTAATCATCTGATTCTTCCCGCCTCGCTGCTGGGTTTTCACTCGCTGGCTTATATCAGCCGTATGACCCGCAGCTTTATGCTGGCCCAGCTGTCGCAGGAGTTCATTATTACCGCCCGGGTGAAAGGGCTGACCGAGCGCCAGGTTATCTGGAACCATGCGTTTCGTAACATCCTCGTGCAACTGCTGACGGTGGTGGCGCTGGCCTACGGCGCGCTGCTGGAAGGCGCGGTGCTGATTGAAACCGTCTTCTCATGGCCGGGGTTTGGCTCCTACCTTACCGGAAGCTTGCTGCTGGGCGATATGAATGCGGTGATGGGCTGCGTGCTGCTGGTGGGGGTGATCTTCGTGATGCTCAACCTGCTCTCCGACATGCTGTATCAATTCTTTGACCCGAGGACAAAATCATGACCGTTTCTCTGGATTCGCCGCTTTCGGGTGGTGCGGGCGAAGGCCGTCAGCGGCTGCAACGCGCGGCGGCGCGGGCCGTCGGGTTTATCGGCAAAATGGCGCGCAATCCGCTCACGGCCATCGGCGGAGGAATTATCTTTATGCTGCTGGTGGTGGCGATTTTCGCGCCGCTGATTGCGCCTTATAACCCGCTGGTACAGGACCTGAATAGTGCGCTGGTCGCGCCGAATGCGCAGCACTGGTTCGGCACCGATGAGTTTGGCCGGGATATCTTTAGTCGCCTGGTGTACGGCTCCCGCATCACGCTCTATATCGTGCTGCTGGTCTCAGTGACCGTCGGTCCGCTCGGACTGCTGCTGGGCGTCAGTGCCGGCTATTTCGGCGGTAAAGTCGATATGGTGCTGATGCGCGTCACCGATATTTTCATCTCCTTCCCGAGTCTGGTCCTGGCGCTGGCGTTTGTCGCCGCTTTAGGACCGGGGCTGGAGCACGTGGTTATCGCCATCACGCTGACCGCCTGGCCGCCGATTGCCCGTCTGGCGCGCGCCGAAACGCTCTCTCTGCGCCAGGCTGATTTTATCTCCGCCGTGCGTCTGCAGGGCGCTTCATCGGCCCGCGTCCTCTGGCGCCATATCGTGCCGCTGTGTCTGCCCTCGGTCATTATCCGTATCACCATGAATATGGCCGGGATCATTCTGACCGCGGCCGGCCTAGGCTTTCTCGGCCTCGGCGCGCAGCCGCCAGAGCCGGAGTGGGGAGCGATGATCTCCAGCGGGCGCACTTATATGATGGAGTGCTGGTGGGTCGTAACCATTCCGGGGCTGGCGATTCTGATCAATAGCTTAGCGTTCAACTTCTTAGGAGATGGCCTACGTGACATCCTCGATCCCCGTAGTGAATAATGCACCGCTGCTCGACGTGCGCGATTTGTGCGTCGACTTTGTTAACGGTAGCGCGGTGACCCACGCCGTGCGCGGCGTCTCCTTCCAGCTGGGGCATGAGAAGCTGGCCATTGTCGGCGAGTCCGGTTCGGGTAAGTCCACCGTTGGGCGCGCGCTGCTGCAGCTGCATCCGAAAAAGGCCCACGTCAGCGCCAGCCGGATGCAGTTTGCCGACCTCGATCTGCAGCATCTTAGCGAAGCGCAGATGCGCGGCGTACGCGGCAAACGTATCTCGATGATTATGCAGGATCCGAAATATTCGCTGAATCCGGTGGTCTGCGTGGGTAAGCAAATCGCCGAGGCCTGGCTTACTCATCATCCCGGGCGCAAAGATGAGGCGAAAGCCAGGGCGCTGGAGATGCTGGAGGTGGTGCGTATTCGCCAGCCGGAGCGCGTTTATCAGCTTTATCCGCATGAAATATCCGGCGGACAGGGGCAGCGCATCATGATCGCCATGATGCTGATTACCGACCCGGAGCTGATCATTGCCGATGAGCCCACCTCCGCGCTGGACGTGTCGGTGCGCCTGCAGGTGCTGGGCCTGCTGGATGACCTGGTTCAGTCGCGCGGGCTGGGGCTGATTTTTATCAGCCACGATATCAACCTGGTGCGCAGCTTCTGCGACCGGGTGCTGGTGATGTACGCCGGACGGGTAGTGGAGTCCATCGCCGCTAAAGATCTCGATAACGCCCGTCACCCCTACACTCAGGGATTGATTAACTCGCTGCCGGATATGCAGCATCGTCGCCCGATACTGCCGGTGCTGCAGCGCCAGGCCAGCTGGTTAACGGAATAAGGAGTGGATGATGATTGAAGTTCAACGTCTCAACCTCGCATTTGGCGAAGGGGAGAAGCGTAACCAGGTGCTGTACGACGTTAATTTCCACGTTAAGCCCGGCGAGATCTACGGTCTGGTGGGGGAGTCCGGCTCCGGCAAAACCACGGTGCTGAAGTGCCTGGCGGGGCTGTTTACCCACTGGCAGGGGGAGCTAACCATTGACGGGCAGCACTTAGGGCATGAGATTAGCCGCGAGCGCTGCCGTCAGGTGCAGATGGTATTTCAGGACCCGTACGGATCGCTGCATCCCCGTCACACCATTGGCGATATCCTTGAAGAGCCGCTGCAGATTCATCGCATTCACGATCGCGACCGGCGGATTCATGCGCTGCTGGACAAAGTGGGCCTCAATCGTGCGTTTCGCGAACGCTATCCGCATCAGCTTTCCGGTGGCCAGCGGCAGCGCGTGGCGATTGCCAGAGCGCTGATCCTTGAGCCGCAGGTGCTGCTGCTGGATGAGCCGACGTCGGCGCTGGATGTGTCGGTGCAGGCCGAGATCCTCAACCTGCTGGCAGAATTGCAGCAGGAGGCTAAACTCACTTACCTGATGGTGACCCACGATTTGGGCGTCATTGCCCATTTATGCCAGAAGGTGGCGGTAATGCAGTACGGGAAAATCCTTGAAACCCTGACGGTCGATGCGCTGGTCAACGGCGAGGCGCAAACGGCCTATACGCAGATGCTGGTTAACGCCAGCCGGCAATATACGCGCGAAATGGCGCGCGAGGTGGCGGCATACTAAGCGATATGGCGCATTGTCTCGCGGACAATGCGCCCTGTTTTTGGATAAAACTTTGAAATGATATGTATTAATAGTTATAAATATCGTCTATTAATGTAAAAGTGGTGTTTAGATCTAAAATGAAAGTATCTGTTGTATGAATGAAAATATATGGAATCATAATTTGTGTTTATTATTCATTTTGAAATAAATAACCAGATTTTCTTCAAATCTCAAAATATTCCATGCTGTAAATTCATTTAAACCTTGTTAATTGCAAGGAAAAACTGCGCATTACGCCTCCAGATCCGCTGAGTAATAGAGTAAACTCGCCTGCGAATAATCTTAAGTTATCAGCTGCGTCATAAAGGATTACCGTATTTAGAGTAGGGTACCCATGCCGCTTATCCACTTGATTACTATTCTCAGGGAACAGGATGGAAAAAACATATACGATTAATGGAATAATTACATTTATTCCTCAACGTGGTGCTCTAATACTCATTGCTGACGAGACGAAAACGGTTTCATTAAATATGCCGGCCAGCCGTTGTTTATTGCTGCTTATTCAGCAGGATGGCAAAACCGTTGCCCGCGAAACCTTTTTCGAGGAAGTGTGGATAAAGCATGGCTCCCAGGTAACCAGCAACGGTTTCTACCAGAATATTTCTCTGCTGCGCCGGGCATTTAAAGAGCTGGGCATGGAGGGCGATATTATTATTACGCTGCCGAGGGTTGGCGTCAGGCTGGATGCAACAATATCGATGACGGAGTCTCAGCCGTGCGAGATGGAGAAGGCGCCGGAGCCACAGGTGCCCGTAGACGGGCCCGTGCACGAGGAGGTCGCGGCTGCGAGTGTGCCTGAAAAAAAGCGGTTAAGGCCGCGATGCTCTCTGTTATGGGGGCTTGCGGCGCTGCTGAGCTGTCTGGTCGGCGGTTTTGTTGCGTGGCAAACAGAATTCGACTCTTATTTGCAAACTTATTCGCCCATAATTGCTAAGTTTTCGCAACAATGTCATTTTTTTGCCAATAATGATGTGGTTGATCACGTTCGTCATGTCAATTTTATCAAGCGCAGCAAATTTGAATGTGAAGAATATTCGTGGGTTTATTTGACGCTTTATCCCGGGCAAGCGCGGGTGTCGGTGATTCGCTGCCGTCAGCCATTTAGTCAATGGCGTGATAATCAATGCCTCACCAAATATTACATTAAGGAGGTAGCCAATGCGCCCGCGTGAAATTAAATGGTTAATCGCTATCGTATTTATCGGGGTGCTTAGCGGAATAATGATAAAATCCTGGCAATACTGGCAGCGCAATCATTTCCAGTGCAGCGGCGAGATGCGGCTAATTAACGCAGGCTACCAGGGCGATATTTCCTTACGCTACGTATTTGATAGCAGCCGCGGGCTGGCGATGGTCCGGGGGGAAATTACGCCGCCGCAGGGCGCTGCGTTTACCATTAATCAGAACATCTGGTTTAGCTTTACCCGCGACGGCCAGCACTACTTCCTGCGTTCGGAAACCGTCTCAGCCAGCATCGGCGAGACCGAGCAGGAGGAGCATGTAAAGCGTATCCTGCCAGCGTTTTTCCTCCAGCCGCAGGTACCGTTTTACCTTAACATCCAGCGGCTCAACGAACGTACCCGGCTGCTGTATACCAGCCGGGCGCCGTCTTTGCTTTGCGAAACCTGATTAACGTAGCAGCGGGCAGTCCGGCGGCAGTCGGCAGCGTAGCGCGGCCGGTAACAGCTCCATACGGAAGGTTTTGCCGGTTAGCGGTTCACCATCGAGATTAAACGTCATCTCGTGGGGTGCGGTGATCTCGAACCACGATGAGACGCCGTCGATAATATTCGGCGAGGTTTCCGGATTGGCCAGGGTGCTGAACAGCGCGGGGATTAGCTCTTCGCCGGTGAAAATGCGCAGATGCAGCAGGCCGTCGTTGATTAACGCTTCCGGGCACAGCTGCTGGCCGCCGCCGGCCTGGCGCCCGTTGCCGATGCCGATGACCAGCGCGTCGCCATGCCAGTGAAAGTTCTCGCCGCGGATTTCGCAGCGGTCCGGCTTAAGCGTATCCATGCGCATCAGGCCGTGGATTAAATAAGAGACGCCGCCCAGCGCGGCCTTGAGCTTCTCCGGGGTTTCGGTCGTGATTCGGGTGCCGAAACCGCCGGTGGCCATATTAATAAAACCGGTCTTATCGTTAACCCGTGCAACATCTATCGCCACATCGCGGCCAACGATGGCCAGCTTCAGGGCGCTGGCCAGATCCTGAGGGATGCCGACGCTGGTGGCGAAGTCGTTCGCCGTGCCCAGCGGCAAAATCCCGAGCGCCAGATTGCCGTCGCGCTCCACCAGCGCCGTCGCCACCTCATTGATGGTACCATCGCCGCCGCCGGCAATCACCGTTTCGACGTTCAGCGTCAGGGCTTCATCGATAAACCGAACGGCATCGCCCTTTTCCCAGGTGACGCGGACGTGAATATCGATACCTTCGTCGCGTAACAGTTTAACCGCCTCTCGAAGGGACGGTTCATTGGCGCCTTTACCATTCAGAATCAGTAAGCTGGCTGGAAACGTGGACATTATCAGGGGACCTTTGTTGCTCAATGATGCATAAAGTGTACCGCATGCGGAAAGGGAAGGCCGGGAGAGAGATAAAAAAATAAGCCCGCGTAAGGGAGATTACGCAGGCTAAGGAGGTGGTTCCTGGTACAGCTAGCATTTATGGGTTATGTTTTTCAGCGAAATGGATGATATCTGCTTTGAACGAACCGGTATGTGATCCGTTTCTAATATCTTTACATCGTGAAAAAATAACCCAAATTAACTAGTTACTGTGCGGGTTTCGGGTCGTCTGACCAGTAAAATTACGCATCAGCAGCGCATACTGCAGCGCCATATCTTCCGGAACAGGCAACCATACTGTGTGGCCATCGCCCGGCGCCACCGGCATGCGTTCGCCTTTGCCGTTTTCCATATGCTCGAGGGTAAAGTTAACGTTGCCCTGCGGGGTCATCAGCTCAAGGCTGTCGCCGACGGAAAATTTGTTTTTCACCGCCACCGCCGCCAACTGGCCGTTGCGCTCGCCGGTAAATTCGCCGACAAACTGCTGGCGTTCGGAAACGGAGTAGCCGTGCTCGTAGTTCTGGTAGTCATCGTGCGTGTGGCGACGGAGGAAGCCTTCGGTATAGCCACGGTGCGCGAGGTTTTCCAGGGTATCCAGCAGGGAGGTGTCGAACGGTTTGCCAGCGGCAGCATCGTCAATGGCCTTGCGGTAGACCTGAGCGGTACGGGCGCAATAGTAATGTGATTTGGTGCGGCCTTCGATTTTCAGCGAGTGAACGCCCATCTGGGTCAGGCGCTCAACGTGGGCAATCGCGCGCAGATCTTTCGAGTTCATAATGTAGGTGCCGTGTTCGTCTTCGAAAGCGGTCATGTATTCGCCCGGACGTTTGGCCTCTTCAATCATAAACACCTGGTCAGTCGGCGCGCCGATGCCCAGCGTCGGCTCGACGTTCTGCACCGGGATCGGTTCGTGCTTATGCACGATATTACCGACGTCGTCTTCTTTACCTTCCTGCACGTTATACTCCCAGCGGCAGGCGTTAGTGCAGGTCCCCTGGTTTGGGTCGCGTTTGTTGATATAGCCAGAGAGCAGGCAGCGGCCGGAGTAGGCCATGCACAGCGCGCCGTGAACGAAAATTTCGATCTCCATTTCCGGCACCTGGCTGCGAATTTCGGCGATTTCATCCAGCGACAGCTCGCGGGAGAGAATAACGCGGGTGAGCCCCATTTGCTGCCAGAACTTGACCGTCGCCCAGTTGACGGCGTTGGCCTGTACCGACAGGTGAATATCCATATGCGGGAAATTTTCGCGCACCAGCATGATCAACCCCGGGTCGGACATGATCAGCGCGTCCGGCCCCATTTCCACCACCGGCTTCAGATCGCGAATAAACGTTTTTAGCTTGGCGTTATGCGGGGCAATGTTGACCACCACATAGAATTTTTTACCCAGCGCGTGGGCTTCGTTGATGCCGAGCTGCAGATTTTCGTGATTGAATTCGTTATTACGCACGCGCAGGGAGTAGCGCGGTTGGCCCGCGTAAACGGCATCTGCGCCATAAGCGAAAGCGTAACGCATATTTTTCAGCGTTCCCGCCGGGGAAAGGAGTTCCGGTTTAAACATGATTTTCTCGTTCTGATGACAGGTCAGATTCGCCGCACCCGGTACGGCGAGTTGGGGAGTGCCCCCACATTAAGGGCGGGCATTGTAGCGCCGTGGGGGAGGGGAGTAAATATCAGTCGGGTATCTTTGGCGATAAGCGGACGGCAAATCAGTTCCGGGTAGGCATCAAGCTGCCGCTATCTGCCGGTTTCAGCCGCTGCTTTTTCCCCGGAGGCGGCGCTTGACGCGCCTGTCCGGGCGACCCGGCCCGCAGACGGCGGTGAGCCAGTAGCCCGGCTAAGCGCAGCGCGAGCCGGGGAAAAGTCGGGCAGGGGCTAATTATGCCAGCCGGCAGGCGTCGGCTTCCCAGCGGTACCCTACGCCGTAAACGGCGCGGATAAACGACTGCTCGGCGTCCAGCGACTCCAGCTTACGCCGCAGGTTTTTGATATGGCTATCGATCGTTCGGTCGGTCACCACGCGGTAATCATCGTATAGATGATTCAGCAGCTGTTCGCGCGAGAAGACTTTACCCGGTTCCTGGGAGAGGGTTTTCAGCAGGCGGAACTCGGCGGGCGTGAGGTCCAGCAGCTTGTCGCGCCAGGAAGCCTGAAAACGACCTTCGTCGACAATCAGCGGGCTTTCCGCATCCAGCGCCTGCAGATCGCGCTGCGGTTTGCAGCGGCGAAGAATGGTCTTCACGCGGGCCACCACCTCGCGCGGGCTGTAGGGCTTACAGATATAGTCATCGGCGCCGATTTCTAACCCCAGCAGGCGGTCGATCTCCTCGATTTTGGCGGTGACCATGACCACCGGTACCTCAGAGAAACGGCGGATTTCCCGACACAGGGTCAGGCCGTCGGTGCCGGGCAGCATCAGATCCAGCAGGATCAGATGCGGCGGCGTCTGGCGAACGTACGGGAGAACCCGATCGCCGTGATTAATCAGCGTCGGCGCATAGCCCGCCGCCTGAAGATAATCGATCAGCAGCTGACCCAGCTTGGGCTCATCTTCCACGATAAGAATGCGTGGCGTGTTTTCATCAACAGGTAATTCAGTCATACGTCTCTCGATAAATTACGTTCCAGAGGTAGTTCTACTTTAATGCTAACCCCGCCCAAAGGCGAATGGCCGGCACGCAAAGTACCGCCGTGGGCCGCGACAATGTTAAGGCAAATCGCCAGCCCTAAACCAGAGCCGCCGCTGGCACGATTGCGCGACCCCTCAGTACGATAAAAACGCTCGACCAACCGCTCCAGCTGTTCATCGGTGACGCCGGGGGCGCTATCGGCAAAATCGAGAACCAGCATATCCCCGCTCTGGCTGGCGCTAATCTGCAGGCCGCCGCCGCTATCGGTATAGCGCAGGCTGTTTTCCAGCAGGTTATTAAACAGCTGCATCAGGCGATCCCGGTCGCCGAAAATCGTCGCGCTTTCCGGCAGCGAAACGCCGATCGACAGCCCGCGGCTGGCGAAGCGCTCGCGAAACGCGCCGGCGGCGACCTCCAGCAGATTGATGATATCCACCGAGGTTTTCTGGTAGGAGAGGGCGCCTTCATCGGACATCGACAGCTGGTGTAAGTCATCGACCAGTTTGGTGAGGGTAGCGACTTCCGCCTGCAGGGAGGCGATGGAGTCCGGGGTAAATTTGCGGATCCCATCCTGAATCGCCTCCAGCTCGCCGCGCAGCACCGCCAGCGGCGTTCGCAGCTCGTGGGAAATATCGGCCATCAGGTCCCGGCGCATCTGCTGGTTGCGTTCGAGGGTGCTGGCCAGCTGGTTAAAATCTTTGGCCAGACGCCCCAGCTCATCGCTGCTGGTGGCGGCGACGCGGGTGGAGAAATCGCCGGCCGCCAGACGGTGCGTCCCCTCAACCAGGCGTTTAACCGGCGCGAGCAGGCCGCGCGCCAGCGGGAAGGTGGCCAGCGCCGCCAGCAGCGTGGCGAGGGCGACAATCAGCCAGCTGGTACGTTTCTGCTGGCGGTCAAAGTTGATATCGGTGTTGCGCGTCAGGCGTTCAACCGGCGAGGCAATGACCGCGCCAACCTCAACGCCGTCGACCATAATACTGCGCCGGGTACCGTCCTTCGGCACGCGTTCGCGCGGGCCCACCAGTACGCGCCCTTTTTGATCGACCACCCAGAACATCGTGCGCCAGCCGTGCGGAGGCATATCGGGGCCGGGACCGCGGTCGCCACGATCGCCGCGTGGACCGTCGAGCGGCCGGTCCGGCGCGGCGTCCGGCGGCATCTCTACCGGGCCGGGGCCACCGTGCGGCTCATCCATCGGACCGTGGCCCATACCGCGGCCCGGCGGCGAGCGGTCATCGTTGTCGCGTTCAAAGGTTTTCAGCAGCTGGAAAATAAAGCGGTCGTTGTTGCGCAGGAACGTCCAGCTGCCGTGCTGGGCATACTGCTCGCTCAGGGCATCGCCGAGCATGGTCAGGCGCTGTTCGTTGCCGCGCTTGATATAGTCAATAAAGCCGCGTTCAAAGCTGATACGCACCGCCCAGTGCATACTGATCAGCAGCACGATGCAGGTGGCGAGGATCGCGATAAACAGCTTGCCGGTAATGCCGGGACGCCAGAACTTCAAGACTCACTCCTTTTACGGCGACGAATCACGGTATTGGTCGTGGTGTCATCCGGTACGCGGGAAAAAAGCAGCGCCGGCAGCGCGATAATCACCGCCATGCTTAAGTAGGTATAGAGAAAGACCTGATGAGCGATCGCCGCATCGGCACTGATATGCTGCTGGCCGTAGAGACCGAGCAGCATCCCGGCGATAGTGACGCCGATACTCATCGACAGCTGCATGACCATCGACAGCAAGCTGTTGCCGCTACTGGCCAGATCGTCGGGCAGATCTTTCAGGGTCAGCGTATTCATTGAAGAAAAGCGGCTGGAGTTAATCATCCCCTGCAGGAACAGCACCACCGGCAGCAGCCAGTACCAGCCGGCGAGCGCAACGGCCATAAACAGCAGGCTGACCAGCGCGAGGCCAATCGTCGAGGTCACCAGTACCCGGCGATAGCCGAAGCGGTTGACCACCTGGACCACAATGCGCTTCATCCCCATGCTGCCGAGCACCATCGGGATCATCATCAGCCCGGCGTGGAACGGCGTAAAGCCGAGGCCGATCTGTAAAAACACCGGCGTCATAAACGGCAGCATGCCGCTGCCGATACGCCCGGCGAAGCTGCCGCCAAGGCCGAGAGAAAAGGTGCGGTTGGTAAACAGCTTCAGGCTAAACAGCGCGTTGCGGTTGCCGCGCGCGTGCCACAGATAGCACAGCATTGACGCCGCGCCGATGGCCACCAGCGCCGTCAGCCACAGGGGGGAGAGCCCGAGCCCTTTTTTACCGTCGAGCGCCAGGGTCAGCGTCGCCATGCCGGCGGCCAGCAGAATAAAGCCGAAGATATCAAAGCGCCGGGTTTGCAGGGTGTAGTTGGGCATCAGGCACAGCGTGGCGATGGCGCCGACGATGCCGACCGGAATGTTGATCAGGAAGATCCAGTGCCAGGAGGCGTACTCCACCAGCATCCCGCCGAGCGCCGGGCCGAGCAGCGGACCCACCTGGCCGGGCAGGGTGACGAAGGTCATCGCCGCCATGTATTGACTGCGCGGGACGATTTTCATCACCGTCAGGCGGCCAACCGGCACCATCATCGCGCCGCCGACGCCCTGCAGCACGCGGGCGAGTATCAGCTGATCGAGCGTGGCGGCCTGCGCGCAGAACAGGGAGCCGGCGGTAAACAGCACGATGGCGCTAAAAAAGATATTCCGCACCCCGACCCGATCCGCCAGCCAGCCGCTGGCGGGCAGCATCACCGCCACCGTCAGCACATAGGAGACAATAACCATATGCATATGCAGCGGGCTCTCCCCGAGGCTCTGCGCCATGGAGGGGAGGGCGGTGTTAACGATAGTGGTATCCAGCGCCTGCATAAAAAAGCCGAAGGCCACTATCCACAGCTGCCAGCGCACGCTGGAGGGAAGATCTGTCATGTTATTCGCTTACCGGTTGAGGGACTTTTCGCGAAAAACGCAGCCGCAGACGGTCGAAGAACAGATAGACCACCGGCGTGGTGTACAGGGTCAACAGCTGACTCATCACCAGGCCGCCGACAATGGTAATCCCCAGCGGCTGGCGCAGCTCGGAGCCATCGCCGCCGGAGATAACCAGCGGCAGCGCGCCGAACAGCGCCGCCAGGGTGGTCATCATTATCGGCCGGAAGCGCAGCAGACAGGCCTGGAAGATCGCCTCTTCCGGCGGCAGGTTGCCGTTGCGCTGCGCCTCAAGGGCGAAATCGACCATCATGATGGCGTTTTTCTTCACGATGCCAATTAATAGCATAATCCCGATAAGCGCGATTAGGCTGAACGGGGCATCGAAAAGCTCCAGCGCCAGCAGCGCACCGACGCCGGCGGACGGAATGGTCGACAGAATGGTCAGCGGATGAACGTAGCTCTCATAGAGGATCCCCAGCACGATATAGACCGTGGCGATGGCCGCCAGAATCAGGATCACCTGCGAGTTCATGGTCTCCTGGAACACCTGCGCGGTCCCGGCGAAGGACCCGCGGACGCTGGACGGCACGCCAATCTGGGTCATCGCCCGGTTGATGGCGTCGCTGGCTTCCGACAGCGACTTGCCGGTAGGCAGGTTAAAGGAGATGGTCGACGCCGCCGACAGCCCCTGGTGGTTCACCGACAGCGGCGCGTTAGCCGGCTGCCATTTGGCGAAATAGGAGAGCGGAATCGGCTTGTCTTCGCTGTTGATCACAAACATCTTATCGAGGGCGCTGACGTCCTGGGTGTAGACCGGGTCGACCTGCATCACCACTTTATACTGGTTCAGCGGCTGGTAGATGGTTGAGATCTGCCGCTGACCGAAGGCGTTGTTCAGCAGATTGTTGGCGTCCTGCACGCTGATGCCGAGCCGCGACATGGTATCGCGATCGTAGATCAGATCCATCTCCGCGCCGTTATTCTGGCTGTCGGAGTTGACGTCCGCCAGCTCCGGCAGCGCCGCCAGCGTTTTGCGGATTTTCGGCTCCCATTCCCGCAGCGCCGCAAGGTCGTCCGACAGCAGCGTATACTGGTAGCTGGCGTTGGCCTGACGGCCGCCGACGCGGATATCCTGTACCGCCATCAGGAACAGGTTGGCCCCCGGCTCTTTGGCCAGCTTCTTCCGCAGCCGATCGATAATCTGCTGCGCCGTTTCATGGCGCTCATCGCGCGACTTAAGGGTGATAAACATCATTCCGCTGTTGACCCGCGAGCCGCCGGTAAAACCGGTGACGTTGTCCACCGCCGGATCTTCACGAATGATCTTCATAAAGTCCTCCAGCTTGCCGCGCATCGCCTGGAACGAGATGCTCTGGTCTGCCTGGATACCGCCCATCAGCACCCCGGTGTCCTGCTCCGGGAAGAAGGTTTTGGGAATTGAGATATAGAGCCAGACGCTCAGCGCGATGGTGCCAAGCAGCACCAGTCCGGTTAAGCGGCTGTGCTTCAGCACCCACTTCAGCGATTTGCCGTATCCGCCCTGAATCGCCACCAGCAGGCGGCCAACCCCGCGCTTGCGCGTCGGCTCGTGGGGCTTGCCGCTTTTCAGCAGCCAGCCGCACATCATCGGCGTCAGGGTCAGAGAGACCGCCAGCGAAATGCCAATCGCCACCGACAGGGTAACGGCGAATTCGCGCAGCAGCCTTCCCGGCAGGCCGCCCATCAGCAGCAGCGGCAGGAACACCGCTACCAGCGACAGGCTCATCGACAGGACGGTAAAACCGACTTCCCGGCTCCCCTGCAGCGCCGCCTGCAGCGGCTTCATGCCGGCTTCCAGATGGCGGGAAATATTTTCCAGCACCACGATGGCGTCATCGACCACGAAGCCGGTAGCGATGGTCAGCGCCATCAGCGACAGGTTGTTAAGGCTGAAGCCGCACAGGTACATGGCGGCAAAGGTGCCGATCAGCGAAACCGGAACCGCCACCGCCGGGATCAGCGTCGCTCGCCCCGAGCGGAGGAAGAGGAAGACCACGAGGATCACCAGCGCCACCGAGATGACCAGCGTTTGCTCCACTTCCTCCAGCGAGGCGCGGATAGTCGGCGAGCGGTCCTGGGCGATTTGCAGATCGACAGAGGCCGGGATGGTGCGCTGCAGCTCCGGCAGGCGGGCGCGAATGCTGTCCACCGTCTCGATGATATTGGCTTCCGGCAGCTTGCGGATCATCAGCAAAATCGCCGGTTTGGCGTTAGTCATCCCGGCGTTGCGCACGTCCTGCACCGAATCGGTGACGTTGGCGACGTCGCCGAGGCGCACCGCCGCGCCGTTGTTATAGTGCACGATCAGCGGCTGGTATTCGGCGGCGGTCTTCAGCTCGTCGTTGGTCGCCACCTGCCAGCGGTGGGTGGCATCTTCCAGCGCCCCCTGCGGTTTACGTACGTTGGCGTTGCTGATGGCGGTGCGCACCGCGTCCAGCGATACGCCCTGGTTAAACAGCGCCTGCGGGTTGAGGTCGACGCGCACCGCGGGCAGCGAACTGCCGCCGACGTCCACGTCGCCGACGCCGTCAATCTGGGCAATGGTCTGCGCCAGCTGGGTAGAGGCGAAGTCGTACAGTTCACCCTGGGACCAGGTATCCGAGGTGAGGGTGAGGATCATGATCGGCGCGTCTGACGGGTTGGCTTTGCGGTAGGTCGGACGGCTCGGCATGCCGCTCGGCAGCAGGCTTTGCGCGGCGTTAATCGCCGCCTGCACGTCGCGGGCCGCGCCGTTGATATCGCGGTCAAAGTTGAACTCAAGAATGATTCGCGTACTGCCGAGCGAGCTGGAGGAGGTCATCTCATTGACCCCGGCAATCCGCCCCAAAGAGCGCTCCAGCGGCGTCGCCACCGAAGAGGCCATGGTCTCCGGCGACGCGCCGGGCAGCGAGGCGCTGACCATGATGACCGGGAAATCCACCTGCGGCAGCGGCGCCACCGGCAGCAGGCGGAAACCGAGGATGCCGCACAGGGTGATGGCGAGCGAAATCAGAATCGTCGCCACCGGACGGTAAATGAAGAGGGCGAAAAACTTCACCTACGCCTCCTCCTCACGCCGCGGGAACCGGCTCTTCATATACAGCGACAGCCGGTCGAACAGCAGATAGATAACCGGAGTCGTGAACAGCGTCAGCACCTGGCTGAGCATCAGACCGCCGACCATGCCAATCCCCAGCGGACGCCGCAGCTCCGCGCCGACGCCGGTACTGAGCATCAGCGGCAGTGCGCCCAGCAGGGCGGCGAGGGTGGTCATCAGGATCGGGCGGAAGCGCAGCAGGCAGGCCTGGTAGATCGCCTCGCGCGGCGGCATGCCCTGCTCGCGTTCGGCGGCCAGCGCGAAGTCGATCATCATGATGGCGTTTTTCTTGACGATGCCGATCAACAGAATGATGCCGATAATCGCGATAACGTCCAGTTCGCTCCCCGCCAGCCATAGCGCCAGCAGCGCGCCGACGCCCGCCGTCGGCAGGGTGGAGAGAATCGTTATCGGATGAATAAAGCTTTCATACAGCACCCCGAGGACGATATACATCGCCACCACCGCGGCAACCACCAGCCAGACGGTGCTGCCGAGCGCCGACTGGAAGGCCAGAGAGCTGCCCTGGAACTGGGTACGGATATCGCTCGGGAACGCCAGCGCCTGTTCGGCGCCAAGAATCGCTTCGACCGCATCGCCCAGCGAATAGTTGTCCGGCACGTTAAACGAGATGGTGGTAACCGGGAACTGATCGAGATGGTTTATGGATAGCGGGGCAAAGCGCTCCTCGACGCTGGCGATGGATTTCAGCGGCACAATCCCGCCGTCGCTGCTGGTCAGACGAATATTATCCAGCGCCGCCAGCCCCGGCGTGGCCTGGGTATCATGTTCCAGCACCACGCGGTACTGATTCGCCTGGGTATAAATGGTGGAGATTAAGCGCTGACCGAAGGCGTTATACAGCGCGTTATCGACGTCCGCCATGCTGATGCCGAGACGGCTGGCGCTATCGCGATCAACGTTGATATACGCCGCCAGGCCCTTATCCTGCCAGTCGCTGCTGACGTCGGAGAGCTGCGGCAGCGCCTGCAGCCGGGCCAGCAGCTGCGGGACCCAGTTGCTGAGCGCGTCCAGCGAGTTGGCCTGCAGGGTGAACTGGTACTGGGTGCGGCTGACGGTGGTGTCAATGGTCAGATCCTGCGTCGGCTGGAGGTAAAGCTCAATGCCGGGGATGCCGCTCACCGCGTTCTGCAGGCGGCCGATCACCGTCTGCACGCGATCGTCGCGCTCGTCCAGCGGCTTAAGGTTGATTTGCAGGCGGGCGCTGTTGAGCGCCGGGTTGGTACCGTCGACGCCAACGTAGGAGGTCAGGCTTTCCACCGCCGGATCGTTGAGTATCGCCGCCGATACCTGCTGCTGGCGCTCGGCCATGTTGGCGAACGACGCCGACTGCGGCGCCTGCAGCGTACCCTGAATAATGCCGTTGTCCTGAATCGGGAAAAAGCCTTTTGGAATAAACACCCACAGCATAATCGACAGCACCAGGGTGCCGAGGGCCACGCTCAGGGTCAGCCACGGATGATTCAGCACCCGGCTCAGCCAGCGGCCATAGACGGCGATCACCCGCTCAAAGAAACGCTCGCTGGCGCGCGAGAAGCGGTTCTGCTTGCGCAGCGACTCGTGGCTCAGCATGCGTGCGCACATCATCGGCGTCAGGGTCAGCGACACCACCGCGGAAATCAGGATCGCCACCGCCAGGGTAATGGCGAACTCTCGGAACAGACGGCCCACGATATCGCCCATAAACAGCAGCGGGATCAGCACCGCAATCAGCGAGAAGGTCAGCGAGATAATGGTAAAGCCAATCTCTCCGGCCCCTTTCAGGGCGGCGGCCAGCGGTTTTTCGCCTTTCTCGATATAGCGCGAGATGTTTTCAATCACCACGATGGCGTCATCGACCACAAAGCCGGTGGCGATGGTCAGGGCCATCAGCGTCAGGTTGTTAATCGAAAAATCGAGAAACACCATCACCGCAAAGGTGCCGACCAGCGATAGCGGTACGGCGATGCCGGGAATAATCGTCGCCGGGACGTTGCGCAGAAAGACGTAGATAATCATCACCACCAGGGCGATGGCCAGCATCAGCTCGAACTGGGTGTCGCTAACCGAGGCGCGGATATTGGTGGTGCGGTCGGAAAGTACCTGCACTTTAACCGATTTCGGCAGGCTTTCGGTGAGCTGCGGCAGCATCTGGCGGATGCTGTCGGCGGTCGAGATAATGTTGGCCCCCGGCTGGCGCTGGACGTTCATGACGATCGCCCGCTGATTGTTGGCCCATGCCCCAAGCCAGCTGTTTTCCGCGCCCTGTTCCACGGTGGCGACGTCGCCGAGGCGAATCGGCGCGCCGTTCTGATAAGCGATAATCAGCCGGCGGTAATCTTCCGCCGACTGCATCTGATCGTTGGCGGAGAGGGTCACCGCCCGCGATGGGCCGTCGAGGCTCCCCTTCGCCGAGTTGACGTTGGCGCTGGTTATCGCGGTGCGCACCGTTTCGCTGGTCAGCCCGAGGGCGGCGATGGCCTGGGCGTTGAGCTTGACGCGTACCGCCGGGCGCTGGCCGCCCGCGAGGGTGACCAGCCCGACGCCGGAAACCTGGGAGATTTTCTGCGCCACGCGGGTCTCCACCATATCCTCGACCTGGGTCATCGGCACGGCGGAAGAGGTGACCGCAAGGGTCATAATCGGCGGATCGGCGGGGTTAACTTTGCTGTAGACCGGAGGGTTAGGCAGGTCAGAAGGCAGCAGGTTGGTGGCGGCGTTGATGGCTGCCTGTACTTCCTGTTCCGCGACGTCCAGCGGCAGCGTGAGCTGGAACTGGAGCGTCACCACCGACGCGCCGCCGGAGCTCTGGGAGGACATCTGCTTGAGGCCGGACATCTGGCCAAACTGGCGCTCCAGCGGGGCGGTCACCGACGAGGTCATCACGTCCGGGCTGGCGCCGGGATAGAGGGTTACCACCTGAATCGTCGGGTAGTCCACTTCCGGCAGCGCCGAAACCGGTAGGAAACGATAGCCGATAATCCCGGCCAGCATAATGGCCACCATTAACAGCGTCGTGGCGACCGGGCGCATGATAAACAGACGGGAAGGGCCACCCGTGCTGCTCGGCGGTAACACTTGCATCAGGAGCGCGCTCCTTTTTTACCGTATTCGCGGCTGGTGGCTTTTTCCGGCTCGGCGGCGGTAGCCGCATCGTGGGCTTCCACCACCTCAACCTTCGCGCCTTCGGTCAGACGGTCGATACCGTCGGTTACGACACGATCGCCGGCGGAAAGCCCGGCGTTGATCACCACTTTCAGGCTGTCCTGAATACCCGGCGTGACGGTGTGCTTGCTGACCTTGTTCTCATCGTTCAGTACCCAGACGAAATGGCCTTCGTTACCCATTTGCAGCGCGGCGGTTGGGATCACCACCGCGTTCTGCTCGGTATCGACCAGCATACGGGCGTTGACGAACTGATTCGGGAACAGGGCATCGTCCAGGTTAGTAAAGCGCGCTTTCAGCTTGATGGTGCCGGTGGTGGCGTCAATCTGGTTATCGAGGCTCAGCAGTGAGCCTTCGCTGATTTTCTGTTTATTGGTGCGGTCCCAGGCTTCGACAGCCAGCTTTTTCCCCGCCTTTTGCGCCTGTACCACCGTGGCGATTTGGTTTTCCGGCAGCGTAAAGACCACGTCGATCGGGTGGGTTTGCGTCAGCACCACAATCCCGGTGGTGTCGCCGCTGGCGATCTGGTTGCCGATATCCACCTGTTTTAAGCCGACCCGGCCGTCGATTGGCGCGGTGATGCGGCTCCAGTCCAGCTGCAGCTGGGCGCTGGCGACGGCGGCTTCGTCCGCTTTGATCGTACCCTGGGTTTCGCTGACCAGCGACTGCTGGGTGTCCAGCTCCTGCCGGGAAACCAGATTGGTTTTGACCAACTGCTGGTAGCGCGCCAGATCGCGACGGGCGTTGGCCAGGGTGGCCCGATCTTTCGCCAGCTGGCCTTCGGCCTGGGCGAGGGCGACTTTAAACTGGCTGGGGTCGATTTCCGCGAGCAGATCGCCCGCTTTGACCTGCTGGCCTTCGGTAAAGTGGATGGCCAGCAGCTGGCCGTCGACGCGGCTGCGGACGGTGACGGTATTCGCCGCCGTCACGGTGCCGAGGCCGGAAAGGTAGCGGGGTACCGCTTCGCTGGTGGCGGTGGCCGCCTGTACCGGCGCGAGGGCGGCGCCAAAACGACCGGGGCGTCCGCCTCCGGGGCCCTGCTGACGCGCGCCTGATGCCGTCGGCGCGCCGCTGTTTGCCGCTTCGCGACCCTGCCAGAACCAGTACGCGGTGCCCGCGACGATCGCGACCACCAGCACCGCAGCCCAACGGCTTTTATTGCTACCTTTCATTAATTTGCTATCTCATCCTGAAACGTTTCACGGAATGATACTAGTTTAGCCAGCGAACGCCGCTTAAAAATGGAGGAATTATGAAAAGACTGTCCAGATATGTCTGTAAAAAACGCTTTTCGCAGAGCCGGTTACGGTGAATAGTTAGGCGTAAAATTCGCTTAATGATTTTGCTTAGCCGGGCGATGAATCCGGTTAGTTATTGCCCGTCATCCGCTGTTTCTTAAGGGTCACAGCGGAATACGTCGAATCTGAACTGATATACAGCGTGAATAAGCGGCCCCGGAAAGTGATTCAGCCTGATTGGCGGCGGCATCTGTTTGATAATCAAATTCACTCACGATTTTGCCTTAAGCAATGCGACCACTACCAGAGGGTTCTTTATGCATTTTACCCAAGCTATCGCCCGTCTTCCGGCCGCCACCTGCGGCGCAGGACAAACTACCGCCCGGCTGGGCGCGCCGGATATCGCCACCACCACCCGCCAGTTTCTCTCCTATGTAGAAACCCTGCTGCAGCTTGGCCTGAAGGTCACCGTACTGCCCGCGGCGGCGGATTATCCTGATGCGCACTTTGTTGAAGATACCGCGGTGGTGATGCCGGAACTGGCGGTGATCACCCATCCGGGCGCGCCGAGCCGTCAGGGCGAGGTCGATACCATTGCGCCGGTGCTGGCGGGGTTCCGTCCGCTGGCGCGGATGAGCGAGCGCGGGCATATGGACGGCGGCGACGTGCTGTTAGTGGATAAGCAGTTTTTTATCGGCCTGACGGCGCGCACTGATGAGCAGGGGATCCGCGAGTTTGCCGCCGCCGTTGAGCCGCACGGCTATCAGGTCGCGGCGATTGAAGTGAGCGCCGGTCTGCATCTGAAATCGATCGTCAACTATGTGGGCCGCAATACGCTGCTGCTGACGGAAGGCTACCTTAACCATCCGGCGTTTAGCGGCTTCAACAGCATCGTGATCCCGGAAGAGGAGGCCTACGCCGGAAATACGCTGTGGATCAACGATACCTTAATTACGCCGCAGGGCTACCCCTATACCCTGGGCGAAATCAGCAAGCTGGGAATGCCTATCGTGCAGCTCGACACCAGCGAATTTAAGAAAATGGATGGCGGCCTGACCTGCCTCTCACTGCGTTTTTAATCACCGCGCCAACATCGGGGAGATCGAAATGAAAATACGCCTTGCCGCACTACTGGCCTGCATGGCGCTCAGCGCGCCGCTGGCCGCCCAGCAGTTTGACACCATCAGCTTTGGCGTCGATGGCGGCTATCCGCCGTTTGACGTGCTGGCGCCCAGCGGTGAAATTACCGGCTTTGATATTGATATCGCCAATGCGCTGTGCACCCAGCTAAAAGCCAAATGCGTTTTCGTGAAGCAGCCGTTCGAAAGCATGATCGCCGCCCTCAACGCGCATAAGTTCGATGCCATTATCGCTTCGCTCAATATTACCGATGAGCGTAAAAAGGAAGTGGATTTCACCGACCGCTACTACCGCAGCGCGGCGCAGCTGGTGGCGCGCAAAGGCAGCCCGCTGCTGCCTGACGTCGCCAGCCTGAAAGGCAAAACCGTCGGCGTCCAGACCGGCTCCACCCATGAAGCGTTTGCGAAGGCCAACTGGGCCAATCATGGCGTGAAAATTGTCGGTTACGCTAACCAGGATAACGTCTACCTCGACCTGCTCTCCGGGCGAATCGACGCCGCGTTGCAGGATAATATCCAGGCGGCGACCGGCTTTATTGATACCCCGCGCGGGCAGAAATTCGCCTTTGCCGGTCCGGTTATCCAGGACGGCGGCATCTCCTCCGACGTGGGGATTGCGGTGAATAAAGACAACCCGGCGCTGCGCGATGCGCTGAACGGCGCCATTAAGGCAATCCGCGCCGACGGCACCTACGACGCGATCCAGAAAAAATACTTTAGCTTTGATATTTATGGCAAATAAGTCGTGAAGATGCGGGCGCGGGTGATGGCCTGCGCCCCTTTACGACCTCCGCGGAAGGCTGAATATGGTCGCAGACTATTTACCCCTGTTGTTACGCGGCGCGGCGCTTTCGCTGTGCGTGATGCTCTCTTCATTACTGGTCGCTCTGCTGCTGGGGCTGATTAACTCGCTAATTAAGCTCTTCGGCCCGCCGTGGCTGCGCCTGTTTTCCACCGCCTACACCACGCTGGTACGCGGTATCCCGGAGCTGGTGATTATGCTGCTGCTGTTTTTCGGCGGCGAGATGCTGGTGAACCTGCTGCTGGGTCTGGTGGGGCTCGGGCCGGTGCGCTTCAATACCTTTATCTCCGGCGTGCTGGCGATCGGCTTTGTTTTCGGCGCCTATTACACCGAGACCTTTCGCGGCGCCTTTCTGACCGTCGATCGCGGGCAAACCGAAGCCGCGCAGGCCTACGGGATGCGGCCGTGGACGGTGTTCCGCCGGGTGATGCTGCCGCAGATGCTGAGCTTCGCGATCCCGGGCATCAACAACAACTGGCTGGGGCTGATGAAAGCATCGGCGCTGGTGTCGATCCTCGGCCTTGAGGATATGGTATGGCTGGCCGAACAGGCCGGGCGCGCCACGCAAAAGCCGTTCCTCTTCTATTTTCTGGTCTCGCTGATTTACATGGTGATTACCGCGCTCTCCAGCTGGCTTTTCAGCCGCCTGGCGAAGCGTTACGCGCTGCGCTCTTCCACGGCGGGGACGGCCTTATGAATCTGCAAACCTTTCTCGATGCGATCCCGAGCTTTTTGTGGAGCGACGGCAACGGCGCCGCCAGCGGGCTGGCGGTCACGGCGGAGCTGTTTTTGCTCTCCATCGTTCCCGGGATGGCGCTGGCGATAGCGATGGCGGTGGGGCAGGTGTATGGACCGCGCGCGCTGGCGCTGCCCATCCGTGGTTTTACGTATTTTTTCCGCAGCACGCCGCTCTATCTCCAGCTGATGCTGATTTACTACGGCCTGTCGCAGTTCGATATCGTGCAGACGGGCTGGATGAACGACCAGCCGTTCTGGCTGCTGTTCCGCGATGCGACCTTCTGCGCCACGCTGGCGCTGGTCCTCAACACGGCCGCGTACGTCGCGGAGCTGCTGGCGGGGATGATGGTGACCTTTCCGCGCCAGGAGTGGGTCGCCGGGGAAGCCTATGGGATGGGGAAATGGCAGATTATTCGTCGTCTGGTGCTGCCCGCGACGCTCAGACGCGGGATCCCGGCGCTGAATAATGAAATGGTCTTTTTACTGCACGCCACGTCGCTGGCCAGCACCGTCACCCTGCTGGATATTACCGGCGTGGCCCGCGCGTTCTACGCCATGACCTATTCGCCGTTTATTCCGTTTCTGATGGCCGCGGCGCTGTATCTGCTCTGCACCTTTATGCTGATTTTCGCCTTTTCCCGCGCCGAGCGGCGCTGGCTGGCGTTTATCCGGCGCGGCTAGTCAGGAGCGCTTAATGGCCTGCAGTTCGGTCAGGGTGACGATTTTATCGACGTGAAACTTTTTACTGGTCAGCCAGCTATCCGCCAGCTGGCAGTAGTGCGCCATGCTGCGGCAGCCGATGCGTACCAGAAAGTCGAAGCTGCCGCTGACCAGCCAGCAGTCCAGCACTTCGGGCGTCTGGCGCATCTCCTGTTCAAACACCGGCTGCGAGCGCCCGTGGTCGGCCAGCGCGATTTGCGCCTGTACCACAAACGCGTGCTCCGGATCGGGCAGTTCTACAATGGCGCTGTAGCCGCGAATAATGCCGTCGCGCTCGAGGCCGCGCACCCGCTCCAGGCACGGACGGGCGGTGAGGTTTACCTGCTCCGAGAGCTTCTGATAAGAAATGCGGCCATCCCGGCGCAGAATTTCAAGGATCTTATGATCGATACGGTCAAGCCGGGCTTTCTTTTCCACAACCAGGACGTCCAATGAAAATTAAACACTATACATTACCTGAACATGCACTCGGTGGGCAGCGGCAATTAAGCCATTTTCATTTCGGCGCGCCCGGCACGGGAGAGAAGGTCTATCTGCAGGCGGGGCTGCACGCCGATGAAATCCCGGGCATGCTGGTTCTGCACTATCTTAAAAGATTACTCAGCCAGGCGGAACGGCGCGGCGAACTGCGCGGCGAAATCATTCTTGTGCCGGTAGCCAACCCGCCGGGGCTGGCCCAGGTGCTGCTCAGCAGCGGTATTGGCCGTTTCGATCTGGCGAGCGGGCGCAATTTTAACCGCGATTTTCCCGATCTGGCGGCGCTGGCGCAGGCCGGTTTACCGGCGGATTTGCCCGGTACGCGCCCCGAGTATCTGCAGCGGGTGCGCGCGGCGATGCGGGAGGCGCTGGCGGCGCTTCCCGCCGTGAGCGAGGCGCAGGCCCTGCGCCACCATCTGCTGAGCCTCGCCTGCGATGCCGATCTGGTGCTCGATCTGCACTGCGATGACCAGGCGATTTTGCACCTTTACGCCGACCCGGCCTGGCAACGCGAGGCGAAAGTTCTGGCGGCTTTCCTCGGTATTGGCGCCGTGCTGCTGTCGCAGGAGAGCGGGGGCAACTCGTTTGATGAAGCCTGCGGCCTGCCGTGGCAGCGTCTTTGCGCGAGGAATCCGTCGTGGCGCCAGCAGCAGCCCGGCTGCATGGCGGTGACCGTCGAGCTGCGCGGCCAGCAGGAGGTGAATCACGCCACCGCCTGCGACGACGCCGAACGTATTTACCGTTACCTGCAGTACCGCGGCGTGCTGGCGGGCGCCAGGCCCGAGGTTCCGCAGCAGGAAACGGTGATGCTGCCGTTTGCCGCCGGGGAGATTGTCACCGCGCCGGCGACCGGCATCCTGGTGCAGCTAAAACAGCCCGGCGAGTGGGTCAGCGCCGACGATGTCGTCGCGGAAATCATCGATCCGCTAACCGATATGGTCAAAGCGGTGCGGCCGACATCGGGCGGCCTGATTTATGCCAGCCGTCGGGCGCCGTTTGTCACTTTAGGGGCTGAAGTGATGAAAATCGCCGGCGAGCGGCCCTTCAGCGGCGGAGGCGGCCTGGCGCTGTAAGCGGCTTTTATGATATCGCTCGGCCTAAAAAGTCGTTTACCGTCTTCATGCACAGCTCGCGCTCTTCGACGTGCGGCATATGGCTCGAAGCTTCGAAAATGACCCACTCGGCGCCGGAGATATGGTCCATAAAGGGTTGTACCACTTCCGGCGTGGCTTCATCGTAGCGCCCGGAAATCAGCAGAACCGGAACCGTAATGCGCGCGAGGCGGTCGATAATCGTCCACGCTTTCATGCTGCCGATAACGTGGAATTCGGTGGGGCCATTCATGGCGTGATAAACCGTCGGGTCGGCATCCATGGCATCGAAGGTGCGCCGCACTTCCGCCGGCAAGGGATCGAGCCGACAGACGTGGCGTTGATAAAATACTGCGCTTGCCGCCTTATATTCCGCGCTGTCCAGCGTTCCTGCCGCCTCATGGTCCAGCAACGTCTGCTGGACGTCGGCGGGCAGCTGCGCCCGCAGCTTTGCCGCACCCTGCAGCCACAGCGCCATCGATGCCGGGGAGTTGGCGATAATCAGCGCCTTTAACCCCTTTGGCTGCGTCACGGCGTGCTCCGCGCCGAGCATACCTCCCCAAGATTGGCCGAGCAGGGCGTAATTATCGGCAATATTGAGATGCAGCAGCAGGTTAGCCAGTTCGTCAAGAAACAGCGCCGGTTGCCAGAAGTCGGCGGGCTGCTGCGGTAAATGGGTTGAACGCCCGTTGCCTAACTGATCGTAGTGGATCACCGCTCGCCCGCTGAGGGCGATATCGCGGAACGCATCGACGTAATCATGCGTGCACCCCGGCCCGCCGTGGGCGACGACCAGCGGCGTGAGTCCGCTATCGATATCGCCGCAAACGCGAAACCAGGTTTGATAGTGCCGAAACGGGGCGTAACCTTCGCGGATGGTATACATGAATCATCTTTACCCTGCTAAGTGGACCGGCTTTCAGGGTAAAGGCTGGCAACCGCGGCTGAACACTAGCAAAAATGCTAGTTCTTAGCTGTCGAGCAGACGGTAGTGCAGGGCGCGGACCACCGCCTGCACGCGGTTGCTGGCGCCCAGCTTTTTGGCCGCGGTATTGAGATGCAGCGTCACCGTCGCCACCGAGCGGTGCAGCTTGCGGGCGATCTCTTTGGCGGTAAGCCCCTCGGCGGACCACGCCAGGCATTCGCGCTCGCGGTTGCTCAGCTTGACGTGACGGCAGGTGAGCATAGTGCTGTCGAACAGCGGGAAGGCGGACTCCTGAAACTGCCAGGCAAGCAGCATCAGCTGCGCCAGGGTGGCGCTGATTTCCCGCTCCTGACGCTGGCCGGTATGGATGCCGGTGAGGGTCACGAACCCTCCGTTGGGGAGATGCAGGGGAACCGTCGCGCCGCAGGGCATATTGTGTTCGCGCATATAGTCGGTGACCGCGGTGGGATGATTGTCCAGCCTCCCGCGCAGCATGCTGCTGTCCGGCCGTTGATAGGACCAGACAAAAGGCGCGCAGCTCTCGAGCGCGCAGTGCTGTACCGGATCCACCTGGTAATATCCGCGCTCGCACCATAGCTGGCGCATATCTTCCGGCACGTTGAACGTTTTCAGCAGCGAGGGCGTAATCAGTTCTCCTTCCAGAGAACGCGGAACCGGCGTGTAATCGTAAATCACCGCCTCAAATCCCAACCTCCGGGTGTGCTGAAAAAGCCCGCTGAATGCGTCATCCAGGCTGGCCGCCCGCGCGCTGCCGGGGTGGTCAAACTCCAGTCGCATATAACCCCCTTCACCTAAAACGAGACCTGCGACGGGCACGATTTGTGCAAATCCGTCAGTAGCTGGCCCAAAGATATGCAATTCCGGTGCCGTTCCGGCGCGGCGCAAAACTAGTATTTTTGCTAACTGTTCAGCGTCCGGGGTTGCCGTTAGCGTTAAGACAGACCCCAACCCTCTTACCATCGACGATGAGGAATAGACCATGTGGAGCGAAATAGCGCCCGACCGGTGCCATAACATTGCGGTGGAAGGCTATAACGTCGTGGCCTATCAGTTTGGCGACGGCGATGAGACCATTCTCTGCCTCAACGGCGGACCGGGGCTGCCCTGCGACTATCTGCGTGAAGCCCACGCTTGTCTGAAACAGCACGGCTATCGGGTGATCGCCTTTGACCAGTTGGGGACCGGAAAGTCCGACCGGCCGGATGACGCCAGCCTGTGGACGATGGCGCGCTATGTGCGTGAAGTGGAGACCGTCCGCCGGACTTTGGGCCTTGGTCAGGTGCATCTGCTTGGTCACTCGTGGGGCGGATGGCTGGCGATTGAAGTGGCATTGCACCATCCTGGCGCAATTCGCTCGCTGATTCTGGAAAACACCGTCGCCGATATGCCGCATCTGGTGCAGGAGCTGAACCGTCTGCGCGGGGCGCTGGGGCCAGAAACCGTCGCGATGATGCAGCGCTACGAAGCGCTCGGCTGGCTAGACCATCCGGCCTATCAGGCGGCGATTACGCTGCTGAATTACCGTCACGTGTGCCGCCTTGACGTCTGGCCAGAGCCGGTTATCCGCTCGCTTGGGGACTGGAATATGGGCCCGTATATCACCATGCAGGGGCCGAACGAATTCCTCTATACCGGTAATTTAAAAAACTGGAACCGCAGCGCTGAGCTGGCGTCAATCCGTGTGCCCTGTTTGATCACCAGCGGCCAGCACGATGAACTGACGCCCGCCTGCGCCCTGAAAATGAAGCAGGGGCTGGCGAACGCTGAAATAGCCATTTTTGCCAACAGCAGCCACATGCCGTTTTACGAAGAGCCGCAGGCTTACTACCCGGTGCTGCTCGATTTTCTGGCGCGCCAGCGCGACGCGGGAGGCTGTTAATGCATCGTTACCGCTTTCTGCTTTTTCGCCCGCTACAGCTGCTGCCGGTTCTGCTGGGTATCAGCCTGATCACCTTCATGATGGTGCGCGCGATCCCCGGCGATCCGGCGCGTATTCTGCTGGGGGTGCGCAGCACGCCGGCGGCGCTGGCCCGCATCCGCGCGCAGTTTGCCCTCGATGAACCGCTGTGGGTTCAGTACGGCTATTTTCTGCGCAACCTGCTGCAGGGCGAGCTGGGGAAGTCGATTGTATACCGGGTGGATACCCTGAAGCTGATTGCCTCGCGGCTGGAACCGACGCTGTGGCTGGTGCTCGGCAGCGTTCTGCTGGCGGTAGCGTTGACGGTGCCGCTGGCGGCGATAGCCGCACGCCAGCGCGGGCGTCTCGCCGATCGGTTGATTCGTCTGTTTACGACCGCCGGGCTCGGATTCCCGGCATTCTGGCTCGGCATCATGCTGATTCTGCTGTTCAGTATCGTGCTCGGCTGGTTTCCGGTCTCCGGCTACGGCAGCGATTTTTTAGACCAACTGCACCATATGGTTCTGCCGTGCCTGACCGTGGCGCTGGCGCTGTCGGCGGTATTGATTCGCAACCTGCGCGCCAGCCTGCTGATGGAGATGAATAGCGACTATGTGGTGGCGGCCCGGGCGCGCGGGCAGCAGGAAAGACGTATCTTCTGGCGGCACGTGCTGCCGAACTCGCTGGTGCCGACCATCAATCTGCTGGCGGTGAATATTGGCTGGCTTATAGGCAGTACGGTGGTGATTGAAAGCGTGTTTGCCATCCCCGGCCTCGGACAGCTGCTGGTTAAGGCGATTTTTAGCCGCGACTACATGGTGGTGCAGGGCGTGGTGATGGTCTTTGCCCTTGCCACCGTGGCGGTCAGCCTGCTGGCGGATATCCTGACCGTGGCCCTCGACCCAAGGATAAAACTATGAAGGCGATAGCGACCTTTTCCCGCCTGCGTCAGCGGGCGATCCCGCGTCAGCAGGCGCTCTTCGCCGGGCTGGCGATAGTCGGACTATGGCTACTGGTCGCCTGTCTGGCGCCGTGGATAGCGCCGTTCGATCCGATTGCCCAGGACGCCTCTTCCAGCCTGCTGCCGCCGGGCGGCGCGCATCTCTTCGGTACCGACAACTTTGGCCGCGACGTTTTTTCCCGCGTGCTGTGGGGGGCGCGGGTCGATCTGCAAATCTGCCTGCTGGGGGTCCTGTTCCCCTTTATGCTCGGCACCACCCTGGGGGCGCTGGCGGGCTATATCGGCGGCGTGGCCGATGCGCTGGTGATGCGGGTTATTGATATCGTGCTGGCCTTTCCGTTTCTGGTGCTGATGCTGGCGATTATCGCCATCCTCGGGCCGGGGCTGAGCAGCTTTTATATGGCGATGGCGATGGTGGGCTGGGTCTCCTACGCCCGGCTGGTACGCGCTCAGGTACTGACGCTGAAACAGCGCGATTTTATTCTGGCGGCCCGCAGTCTGGGCTATGGCCATCTGCGGATTTTGTTCCGCCATCTGCTGCCCAATGCGCTAACCGGAGCCATCATTTTTTCGATGTCCGACTGCGTTCTGGTGCTGCTGAACGGGGCCTCGGTGAGCTATCTCGGGCTCGGCGTGCAGCCTCCTACCGCCGAATGGGGGATTATGGTGGCCGAAGGGCAGAGCTTTATCACTACCGCATGGTGGATAACCACCTTTCCGGGGCTTGCCATCGTGCTGCTGGCGATGGGCTTCAGCCTGCTGGCCGATGGGCTGGGCGATAAGCTAGGGGAACGCGTATGAGCTTGCTGAAGGTAAATCAGCTGACGGTCATGCGCGGCGAGGATGTCGCGCTGGTGGATAACGTCTCGTTAACGCTTGAAGCCGGGGAGATGCTTGGGCTGGTTGGCGAAAGCGGGTCGGGAAAAACCGTGACCTGCCGGGCGCTGATGCGCCTGCTGCCGGGGGCCGGACTGCGGATTACCGGCGGTGAGGTTCTGCTGGACGGCCGGGATATCTTGTCCCTCAGCGAAGGGCAAATGTCGGCGGTGCGCGGCCGGGAAATCGGTATGATTTTCCAGAACCCGACCAGCCATCTCAATCCGGTGATGACCATTGGAGAACAGATTGCAGAAAGTCGCCGCCTTCACTTTGCGGCAAACCGCCGTCAGGCGCGGGAGGATGCGCTGGCCTTGCTGCGCCAGGTCGGTATCCCGGACCCGCAGAATCGGCTCAATAGCTATCCGCACGAATTTTCCGGCGGTATGCGCCAGCGGGCGATGATCGCCGTTGCCCTCGCGCCGGAACCGCGGCTGCTGATTGCCGACGAACCGACCACCGCGCTGGATGTCACCGTGCAGATGCAGATTCTGCGCCTGCTCAGCGATCTGCGCGCCGAGCTGGGGCTGGCGGTCATTATGATCACCCACGATCTCGGAGTGGTGGCGCAAACCTGCGACCGGATTGCGGTGATGTACGGCGGCAGGCTGTGTGAAGTGGGCGGCAAACGCGAAGTGCTTGGCGGGCCCCTGCATCCCTATACCCGCGGGCTCATTGATTGTCAGCCGGCCAGCGAAGGCGGGCAGGGGAGGTTGACGATCATCGACGGCCAGCCGCCCAGCGCCGACCACTTCCCATCAGGGTGTCGCTTTCACCCGCGCTGCCGCCGCGCTGATGAGGCGTGTCAGAGCCAGCCATTGCTGCGTTACGGGCAGGATTGCCATAGCCACGCGGTGGCCTGCCATCACATTTTGCCAGCACGGCAGGAGGGATAATGGTTAACGCTCGCTGGCCGCTGCTTGAGGCCGATAATCTTTGCGTCACCTTCCCGGTTTCCGGCGGCCTTTGGCGGCCGAAGCGGGTCGTACACGCGGTAAACCGGGTCACGATGCAGATCTTTCCTGGCGAGACGCTGGGCCTTGTCGGCGAATCCGGCAGCGGTAAGAGCACGCTTGGCCGAGCGCTGTTACAGCTTGAACGGGTTGCCGATGGCGAGGTGCGGTTCGCCGGACAGCGCATTACCCATGGCTTAACCAGCGATATTGCCCGTCTGCGCCAGCAAAGCGCGATGATTTTCCAGGATCCCTATGCCTCGTTGAATCCCCGGCAGACCGTAGGAGAAAGCATCTCCGAGGTGCTGCGCGTGCATCAGAAAGTCCCGCGCGAGCAGGAAGCGCTGCGGGTTGCGGAACTGCTCACCCTGGTCGGCCTGCGTCCGCAGCAGGCCAGCGCGAAACCGTCTCAGCTAAGCGGCGGCCAGTGCCAGCGCGTCGGTATTGCCAGAGCGCTGGCCATGGAGCCGCGGCTGATCGTGGCCGATGAGTGCGTCGCGGCGCTGGACGTCTCTATTCAGGGACAGATCGTCAATCTGCTGATGGATCTGCGGGAAAAGATGGGGCTGGCGATTCTGTTTATCGCCCACGATCTGGCGATTGTGCGGCGGCTCTGCGATCGCGTTGCGGTGATGTATCTCGGGAGAATTGTGGAAGAGGGGCCGGCAGAAGCGGTCTTCACTCGACCGCTGCATCCCTATACCGCCGCGCTGGTCTCGGCGATCCCGGAAATCGACCCGGATAAACCGCTGCCGAAAAATTTGCTGGGGGGCGAGCCGCCCAGTCCCGTAGCCGTTCCACAAGGCTGTGCATTTCATCCGCGCTGCCCTTATGCGCAGGTGCAGTGCCGCACCGGCGCACCACCACCAACCCGGCAGATTGCCGATCGCGCTTATGCCTGCGTGCTCAACCTCGCGGGCGATGAGACCGTTTTTCCGTTAACTGGGGGATCTTTTGATGAAGCACAGGCAGATTAAGTTACTGGCGGCGAGCGTTTTTCTGGCGCTCAGCGTGGTGAGTGAAATAGCTCAGGCGGCCGGCGTATTGACCATTGGCCGCCGGGAGGACAGCACCACGTTTGACCCGATAAAATCGGCGCAAAATGCGGATAACTGGGTCTTTTCCAACGTCTTTGACCCGCTGGTGCGGGTGGATAAAAGCGGGACGAAGCTGGAGCCGGGCGTGGCCGAGAGCTGGACGATTTCCCCGGATGGCAAAGTCTATACCTTCAAAATTCGCGAAACCCGGTTCTCGGACGGTACGCCGCTGACCGCCAGCGATGCGGCGTTTAGCCTGATCCGTATCCGCGATGATGAAGGCTCGCTGTGGCGGGATTCCTATAGCATTATTGCCAAAGCGGAAGCCACGGACCCGCGCACGCTGGTGGTGACGCTGAAATCGCCTTCAGCGCCGTTTTTATCGCAGCTGGCGCTGCCGAACGCTTCGGTGATTTCCCAGCAGGCGATGAAGGCGGAAGGCGAAGAGGCGTTTGCCGAAAAGCCCGTGGGCTCCGGCGCGTTTAGCGTGAAAGAGTGGCTGCGCGGAGAAAAGATCGTGCTGGTGAAGAACCCGAACTTCTGGCAGGCGAAAAACGTCAGCCTGGATGGCGTGGAGTGGTTAACCATTCCGGACGACAATACCCGCATGCTGAAAGTGCAGGCCGGCGAACTTGACGCCGCGCTGACCGTGCCTTTCTCGCGCATTGCATCGTTACAAAAGGATGCCAATCTGAAGGTGGAGCTGGATCCTTCTACTCGCGAGGACCATCTGCTGATCAATCATTCTCACGGCGCGCTGGGCAAGGTGGAAGTCCGTCAGGCGCTGGACTTCGCGATTGATAAAGACGCGATTGTGAAAACCGTGACCTTTGGCTACGGTCAGGTGGCCAATTCCTATATTCCCGCCGGAGCGCTTTACCACTATCAGGATAATCTTCGCCGGCCATACGATCCGCAAAAGGCCAAAGCGATGCTGAAAGCGGCGGGCGCTGCCGACCTGAAGCTGAACTATGTGGTCAATGCCGGGGATGAAGTCGATGAGCAAATTGCCATTTTGCTACAACAGCAGCTGGCAAAAGCCGGGGTGACGGTGAATTTGCAAAAAGTCGACCCGAGCCAGAGCTGGGATATGCTGGTGGCCGGGGAGTACGATATATCGGTGATGTACTGGACCAACGATATTCTCGACCCCGATCAGAAAACCACCTTCGTGCTGGGTCACGATGCCAATATGAACTATATGACCCGCTATCATAACGACCAGGTTAAAGCGCTGGTGGCCGCAGCGCGCGTTGAAATGGACAGTAAAAAGCGCGAGCAGATGTATATCGACCTGCAAAAAATGGCTAAGGCCGACGTGAACTGGGTCGATCTGTATTACAGCCCGTACCGCAACGTCAGCCGCAAAAATATCGACGGTTTTTATCAGAATCCGCTGGGACGTTTCTTCCTGGAGGATACCGTAAAACACTAATGCCTCTTTGCGCCAGTTGTCCTCTGACGCCGGCGCCTTTTTCATCTTACCGGCGGCGCGACACGGTTTGATGCATATCAACGAGCACATTAACTTTTACTATAAAAACTAAAAAAGAGTTGTAACCCCGCCTGCTTTTATTCAATTTATGTGGTGAATATTTAATGTATTCCAATAAATAAAGCATATATACATTAAAAAACAACACGTTAAATAAATCAGGGGTTAATTTTTGTGGCAAGTGCAAACAAACTCACGCTGTTCATCGTCATCTTCATGCTGTTGGGGATCCTCTCCGGCGCGGCCATCCACGCTTACGCCGGGCAAACGACCATTACCGCATGGTCGGAAAACATTACGCTGCTTACCGACGTGTTTCTGCGCCTGATTAAGATGGTCATTGCGCCGTTAGTGTTCAGTACCCTGACGGTGGGTATTATGCGGCTGGGCGAAACGGCGACCATTGGGCGGGTCGGGGGTAAAGCCATGGTGTGGTTTATTACCTCGTCCATTCTCTCCATTCTGGTCGGGCTGGTGATTGTTACCCTCGAGCATCCCGGCGCCGGTTTGAACCTGGCGATCCCGAAAGAGTCCGTGGATACCGGGCTGGCGGTGAGCGGGATGAGCCTGAAAGGCTTTCTGACCCATACCATCCCCACCAGCATTACCGAGGCGATGTCCAACAACGAGATTCTGCAAATCGTGGTGTTCTCGATGTTCTTCGGTATTGCCGGGGCATCGCTGGGGGAGAAATTCAACGCCCCGCTGGTGGCGGCGCTGAACGTGGTTTCTCATATTATGCTGAAGGTGACCGGGTACGTGATGTACGTCGCGCCGCTGGCGATTTTCGCCGCGATCTCTTCGGTTATCGCCTCGCAGGGGCTGGGGATCCTGCTTAATTACGCCTCGTTTATCGGCGGATACTATGTCGCGATTCTGCTGACCAGCGCGGTGCTGCTGGCGGTGGGGTATATGGTGCTCAAAAAAGAGGTTTTTCGCCTGCTGAACATGCTCAAAGATCCGGTGCTGGTGGCGTTCACGACCAGCAGCTCCGAGGCGGCCTATCCGAAGACCCTGGAGCGTCTGGTGGAATTTGGCTGCTCGCGTAATATCGCGTCGTTTGTGCTGCCAATTGGCTACTCCTTTAATCTGGTCGGTTCAATGGTCTACTGCTCTTTTGCCGCCATGTTTATCGCCCAGGCTTACAATATTCAGCTGAGCTTTAGCGAGATTACCGTAATGATGCTGACGCTGATGCTGGCTTCGAAAGGGATTGCCGGGGTACCGCGTTCGGCGCTGGTGGTGCTGGCGGCGACCATCCCGAGCTTCAATATTCCGGTGGCGGGTATTTTACTGCTGATGGGGATTGACCATTTCCTCGATATGGGGCGTTCAGCGATTAACGTGCTGGGTAACGGGATTGCGACGGCGATGCTGTCAAAAAATGAAGGTCTGTCGCAGAATGAGGTACCCGAGGTTGAAGTCGCGCCTCAGCAGGCGCAAGCCTGATCGTCGGGCGGCCTCTCTGACGGGGTCGCTTTTTGCGCAGAAAAAGAGGCCCCTGACAGGCACGCCAGGGGCAATGTGACGAAGTAACAGATTCCCTGGTAGAGGCATTTTTTATTGTATAAAAATACGCTCCGGTATTTTCATACCAGGGAACCGGGTCATGTTACCCGCTGCCCGTAACGCCTGAGTAGATGTTTTTCATTTTACCGATCTTTTTCGGAATCCCGTTCCTCGCAAGCCAGCAAATTCTTAATTTTACGGTACATAATCCGATCGTCGATGGCGCGTGCGCGCGTTTACCAGCGTTCTTTTAATAAGTTAATAAACTGGAAAAAGTCATAATTGTTATTAAGGCTGTATTTTTCCATAATTTTGCTTTTGTGCCAGGTGATGGTTTTGGGGGTGACTTTGTTGAGAGCAGAAATTTTACCGATATCAAAGCCATGAATAATGCCGGTGGCGACGGCTACCTGCGATTTGGACAACATCTTATGCGGGCAGTTTGTGCAAATTAGCGGCGAGTCGATCCTCTGCGCCAGAGGAAGCAGTTCACTTCTTTTCAGCTCGTGGGCAATAATTTCAAACATCTTATCGATATTAACGGCTTTGATTGAGACAAAGATAACGCCCTTAAGGCAGTTGACGATCAGCTCCTTTTCCGGAAGTTTGTCATAGCTGTGCAATATAATCACCGAACTGTTTTTTTTACGGTTCTTTATACTGGTATTGCACAGATAGATCTCGCCGGGAAGAACTTCAGCGATGATGATGTCCTTATCTAAAAAATCATTATGCTTATAAGAAAAAGCGGCTTTAAGGTTACCGCTGCGGCTGATGAGCTCATTGACTATGGCAACCAACGACTCTCGGAGAAAGGTATTCCTGGTGTTGATAGCGATGTTTATTTTTTTCATGGCGTTATTTCCCTGATAAATCAACATAACGCCATGTTGTGAACAATCCTCCGGGCGTATGCGGTGGCTGCTGCTGGACAGATTTGGTTATTATTCGCGGGGCTTTAGTTATTTTCTGCGCGAAGAATTCTTAGCTGAAAACGGAATTTTTTGTTTTCTCCTGTCTCTGATATAGGAAACAAGGCTGTAAACAGACACGCAAAGGCAAAATATGCACAGCAATAAGGCTAACCATGTTTGCATGGCCATGATAGATATCCTTTAACTTAATTTTAGGTGTTAAAAATGTACCTCGCCGGCACGGGAATATTTTTATACTCTTCTTTAAACCGTGCTCGCGATACGCGGCCGAAAAGCGCACGGCAAGCGTCCTGAATTCAGCTATTGCTGGATCAGCAATAGTCGGTTCGCTCAGGGACGCTTTGGGCCGGTGTGCTCACGACGCCATGTCAATGTAAGAAAATTCTTAATGTGCTGTCAGTCTCATTTCTCTCATTCCTCTCAAAAACTGAAAAAAATTAACAAGAGCAGCAAAACTGAAAACAACTTCGCAATGAAGCCGCGCGGATGGCGGAATACTGACCGGCAGCGCTGCTGCTGCCGGCCGGGGAAAGGTCAGGAGAGAAACGCCAGCCCTTTGCCAAAAATCGCGCGAATCGGCAGGGTGATACCGTGAAGGCGGGCCTTGTGGCGCAGGCGGCTGATCACGACGTCGATTCGGTGCAGTTCCGGTTCGCCTTCATCGGTAAACAGAGAGGTGTGCAGGTCAACCTTGCTGCAGACCTCATTGCGGTTACGCATTAACACTTCCAACAGCCGATACTCTTGCTGCGTGAGCGGCAGGGCCAGCCCAGACGGCGCCACAAGGCGCTCGCTCTGGAGTACCCAGTGAGACGGCGCTGGCCGCTCTGCTGATAGCGCCGGGTTGACACGTTCCGTCGGTTTTTGCTGGCGAAGCCGGGAGCCAAGCGCCTGAATACTCTCCGCGAGGTCGGAAAAGTTGACCGGCTTGATGAGATAGAGATCGGCGCCGGCGTTTAAGGCCTGGAGCCGATCCTGCTCATGCCCTCTGGCGGTCACTACCACCAGGCCGAACTGGCCAATTTCGTGCAAATAGTCCAGCACGCTAAAGCCGTCCTCACCCGGCAAGCCAATATCGATAAGCACAATATCAACCGGATCGCGATGCAGCTGCCGCCAGAAGGCTTCGGCGCTGCGCACGCCCCAGGCATCGAAGCCGCGATGGCGCAGAAAAGCCAGCAGCTCGTCGAGTAAATCAGCGCTATCTTCGATGATTGCGACGCGTAATGTCATGATTTGTCCTTCTGCTGTCCGTTAACCGGGAGCGTGAGCGCAAATTTGCATCCGGCCGACGTGTTCTCTGCCAGCCACAGGTCCCCGCCGTGAGCCTGGATGATTTGTCGGGCGACATACAGGCCAAGCCCGGTCCCGGCCGGCGTTGCGGTATCCGTTTCGCCGCGCCGATAGCGCTCGAAAATATGCTCGACCTGTTCAGGCGGGATGCCGGGACCGCGATCGCCAATGCGTAATTCCACGTGTTTTTCCTGCAGATAAATCTCGATGCTTATCTCCCCGGAGGCGGCATATTTCACCGAGTTGTCGAGCAGGTTGGCGATGGCGATACACAGTAGCCCGCTATCAATAAACAGCACCGGTGAAGGGGAGTCCGGACCTACAGTTTGCCCCTCAAGGGTGACATCCAGATAATGGTTAAGCGAAAGATCCACGACCGTCGCGGCCATATAGATCACCGGCAGCAACGCTGCATCCTGCCTGTCGGCGTGCAGGTCCCTCGAGGAGAGCCGGGCGTCGGCCAGGCAATTATCGGTAAGCTGTACCAGACGGGTTGTCGCCCGCTGCATGCGGTCGAGGCGCGAGCTCTGCGTCACCGTTGCGGGGCACAGGCGCAGGTTTTCCAGCGCGGCCTGGAGGATCGCCAGCGGCGTTCTGAACTCATGCGCCACCATTCCCATAAACTGGCGCTGGTGGAAGCTGGCCTCGCGTTCAATCTGTAGCTCTCGCGCCAGCTGCTGCTTGCGCACCAGAGTCCGGTTTTCCGCCCGCACCCGCAGTACGGCGATGATCAGGACGGTAACGATATGAATAATCAGCGCGTACTGCCAGGTGGAATAGACCCCATTATGAAACGGAATGACGCCGTGGATAGAGAGCAGCGCCAGCCCGGCGGAGACGACGTATATCGGCGGCAGCAGCCCCAGCAGCAGCGTATTGATATCAATCGCTTTGCGCCGCCACAGCATCCATGACGTGATCAACAGAATAGGGGCGGCGATAAAAAATATCCCGGCCTCTATCTGCATCGCCAGGCCGTAAAAGCCCAGCGGAATACTGATTTGCAGAACGATGTTTAAACCGATCGCCGCCAGCAACAGTTGATGCAGCCGCGGCATATTTTTCTTGAGATCGAAAACTTCGCTATGCAGCCACAGCGCGGTGGCGTAGCTCACCAGCGACAGGCAGCTGATCATATAATCCTGAACCGGCAGCAGGGCGCTGCCAAATAACCACTCCGGGTAGCCATGCAGGGCCGCGACGAGCGGATAGTTTAGCGAGAACAGGCAGATCCCCCACAGCAGGCGCCGACGCAGCGCGATGGCAAGCCACAGGGCGATGCCGCTGGCAATTACCGCCAGGCCAAAATAGAAGCTCCAGAAAGCGGTATCGAGCGTGGCCGAACGCACGAACTCCTGCGGCGAGGAGAGCGTCGCCAGCAGAATCAAGGTGCTGCTGCTCTGGAGACGGAATACCATCTCGTAGCCAGCCGCCGTCGGCGGGGGCGGCAAAATCAGTACGCTTTCGCGGTAGTCGAGATCGTTATCCCGGGCAGACGCATGGTCGCCAAACTCTTTCTGTCGCCATGGACTATCGCTGCCGTAGGGGCGATAAAACACGGTCAAACGATCGACAAACGACGGACCGAGCTGCAGCCAGCGCTGTTCGCCAGCAAATAAGGCCGCCGGGAGCGAAGTACGTAGCCAGTAGGCCTTTGTCGAGTAGCCGAACGACGGGATAAGCGGCGCCGTTTTTAGCGCCTCTTCAGGGAGCGAAAGAAAGGCGTTGAGGGTCAGCGTGTCGCTGGCGTCGGCGTACCAGTAGACCGGAATATCAATACCCAGCTGGCGGACCTCCGCGCGGGCTGGCGCCCCTATCTGCAGGACGATAATGACGCCGCACCATGCCCAGAAATGCGCGCTGCGGCTCCTGCGAATAAGATCATAAAAAGCGCACAAACGATTCAATCACGCCCCCTTGTGGCATGGATTAATCAATCAGACGGTATAAACGCAGAGGAACGCTGCCGCAGGCACAGGTACCCCTCCGCATTCGGGAAATAAACGTCCAGGGCCGGGCAACGCAGCATTCTGCTGGTGCCGAAGATATTATTCCAGCGTTATCTGCACGCCGGGTAACTGGCCAGACCTGATGTAAGAAGATTCTCAATCAACGTTAACGTAGGAGGGAGGTGCATAATAAGCAACCTGAAAGTTCAGGCACAGCATACGAGTTTATGATGTTATGCCATAAATTGACGCGATAGCTATATAAAATTGGCATTAGATTATTTAATCAGCGCATATAAAAGCAGCGGGTTATATTCAAGTTTAATTTACGCTGAAATAACGATAACGGACAATATCTGCGGCGAGCGAGGCGCATTTGGCGATGAATCCGCCGCGGCTGATGGGATGACCGGTCGCACAGACCCTCATAAAAGACCGCCGACGAGCGTGTGATAAAAAACTGACACCGGCAGACCGTGGCACCGCGTGCGAGTAGCGGATTTATGCGGGCAAAAAAATAAAATGGTTATATATTGACCTGCAATGAAATAAAATCAGTATTCTAAGGCGTGATAGTAGAATTTAGACGAGGGTAATTTCGGGGTAAGCGTATTTTATGCGGTTGAAAGGGCGATTTTCTGTTTCTTCCCCACTCGTAATAGCGGTCCTTTATCAATGTTTTGGTTATTTACATCAAAGAATCCGCGGACGACTGTGGTTATGTTGGTTATTCCGCCTGGAGAAATGACCAGGTAAATCATTCACTCGTTGTGCAAGGAGACCTGACAGGATGACGACGAAATCGCTAACGCTGTCTTTGGATGAACAACAGTCCATTCCGTTGAGTACGGTCTCAGGGACGCAGGGCTATCCCGGCATGGATATTCGTCCGCTGGCGTCCGCAGGTATATGCAGTTTCGACCCCGGTTTTGCTAACACCGCTGGCTGTACGTCGGCCATTTCCTGGATTGATACCGAAAACAGCGTTTTGCTGCACCGCGGCTATCCGGTCGATCAGCTGGCTCGCCAGTGCGACTTCCTTGAGGTAGCCTGGATTCTGCTGCGGGGCGATGCGCCTGACGAAGCCAGCTATCAGTCGTTCAAAAACACGATTACCCGCCATAGCCTGGTACACGAGCAGATTGGCCGCATGTGCAGCAGCTTTCGGCGCGACTCGCATCCGATGGCCTTAATGTGCGCTCTGGTGGGCACGCTGGCGGCGTTCTATCACGATGTGCTGGACGTTGAAAATCCCGAGCACCGCGCGCTGGCCGCCACCCGCCTGCTGTCGAAAATGCCGACGCTGGCGGCGATGAGCTATAAGTTTTCTATTGAGCAACCGGCGCAGTATCCGCGCAACGATCTTTCCTACGCGGGGAATTTCCTGCATATGCTGTTTGCTATCCCCGCGGAGCCGTATCAGCTGAATCCGGTGATTGAGCAGGCGATGAACCAGATCCTGGTGCTGCACGCCGACCACGGCCAGTGCGCATCGACGACCACCGTCCGGGCGGCGGGCTCCTCCGGGGCGAATCTTTTTGCCTGCATTGCCGCCGGGCTCGCTTCTTTATGGGGACCGGCCCACGGCGGGGCGAACGAAGCCAGTATGCGGATGCTGGAGGAGATCAACACCGTCGACCAAATTCCGGCGTTCCTGAGCAAAGCGAAACGCGATCCGCAGGCGTTTCGTCGTCTGGGATTCGGTAACTCTCGCTACCGTCATCTTGATCCGCGCGCCGCTATTTTGCGCGAAACCTGTCACCGGGTGCTGAAGGAACTGGGGATGTCCGATATGCCGCTACAGGTGGCGATGGCTCTTGAAGAGGTGGCGCTGACCGACCCCTACTTTGTTGAAAATGGCCTGTCGCCGAGCGTGGATTTCTACACCGCGGTGATCCTTAAAGCGATGGGGCTGCCTTCATCGATGTTTGTGGCAATTACCGCCGTAGGCAGAACGCTTGGCTGGGTGGCGCACTGGAACGAAATGCACGAAGCGCCGCTGAATATTTATCGCCCCCGGCAGATTTATACCGGCGAAAAGCGGCGGGATTACGTTTCGCGGCGTGAAGGGTGACGGCAATCGGGAAGATTTAGCCCGGCTCGCGCTGCGCTGCGCCGGGCTACAAATTCACTGCGTTCTGTGGTGCGGGAACGCAGCGGATGTTTAGCGAAACATCACCTGCGCCCAGCGGGCCAGCCCGGCGGTAACCGAGCCAAAATCATCGCCTCCGGCAACCGGAATACCCGGCAGGTGCGCCGCCAGCGCTTTTTTAATCAACGGCGAGCGAGCGCTGCCGCCGGTCAGGTAAATCACGTCCGGTTTTTCATTACTGTTATCCAGCGCCAGCTGAACCTGCTCCATGATCCGGGCCAGCGGCTGATCCAGCGCAGCTTCCAGACCCTGCTGGCTGATGGCTGTCGCCAGCTCGTCGCTAATAAACGGCAGCCCGGCGGTGACGCTCGGCTGCGCGGAAAGGGCGATTTTACTCTCTTCCGCGCTGCGCACCAGGCGATAGCTCAGACGCTGACGCCAGACCTTCAGCAGCAGCGCGACTTTTTCGCTATCGCGGGCGCTGCGCAGCAAATCGTTAAGCAGGCGACCGTTGGCGGCACTGTAAAAGTCGGTCTGCGCCGGCACGTCGTTAATGGCCACCGCATTCCACCACGGCAGAATCGGTAGCGCGATGCCTTTTTCGGTATCGCCGCCCATCCCCAGCAGCGGCATCAGGCATTTAAAGGCCAGGGCGATATCCAGGTCGTTACCGCCGACGCGGCAGCCGCTGTGGCCGAGGAGGCTTTGCTGGCGATCGGCTTTTTCCCGCCACTGCGGCCCCATCAACAGCAGCGAACAGTCGGTGGTACCGCCGCCGATATCGACGACCAGCACGCGTTTTTCTTCGCTCAGCGTCGCTTCGAAATCCAGACCGGCGGCGACCGGCTCAAACTGAAACACGACGTCGCGAAAGCCCGCGCGCTTTGCCGCACGTTCGAGAATGCCCTGCGCCTGGGCGTTGGCATCATCGCCGCCAAGCCCCTGGAAGTTAATCGGCCGTCCGATAACCGCCTGGTCGATGGTTTCCGGCAGCTGCGTTTGCGCCTGGAGTTTGATATGCAGCATCATGGCGCACACTAAGTCTTCAAACAGCGCTACCTGCTGCGGCTTGAGCCCGCTGGCGCCGAGAAACGATTTCGGCGACTTTACGAAGTAGACTTCTTGCGGATCTTCAACGTACTGATGCAGCGAAGCGAGACCAAACTGCACGCTGTTGCCGAGTACGTCGATATCTTCCTCGCGGTTGAAGCTTATCGCGCGACGCAGCAGCGCCTGGTTTTCATCACCGTTGGGCGGGACGTCGTGGTGGCGGTAGAGCCACTCGCTGACCGCTTCGCGGGTCGGCGCGCAAAGCATTGATGGCAGTAGTGAACTGCCGTTTTCCAGCGTCAGCAGCTGCGGCGTATTGTCGCGCATCACCGCCACTGAACAGTTAGCGGTACCGTAGTCAAAACCAATAAACATAGCCTGCAAAATCCCCATGCCGGTGAAGAAGGGGGGCGACTTTAGCGGATTGACGGCACTGCGACAACTGGAATTTAAAAGCAAGGCGCAGGCGGCGCGGAGCCGCTATGATTGAAGCGCTAAAAAAGGAGAAATGATGACGCTGCTACCCTGGCATTCCCCCTACGACTGGCAATGGATGTTTCATTTTCTTGGCGCGCGTACGGTGCAGGGAATTGAAACTTTTGTCGGCGACAGCTATTGCCGCAGCTTCGCCCTGAATGGCCACGCCGGACTCATCACGGTGACGCCGGATGACGCCGCGCAGGGCATGCGGGTGACGCTTTCCGCCGGGCTGCAGCCGGTCGCGGAGGCGTGCCTGGCGCGGGTTGCGCGCTTATTTGATTTGTCCTGCGACCCGCAGCAGATCGCCCTGACGCTGGGAAGCCTTGCGCTGCCAAGGCCGGGGCTTCGTCTGCCGGGCTCCTTGGATGCGTTTGAACAAGCGGTACGGGCGGTGCTCGGCCAGCTGGTGAGCGTGGCCATGGCGGCAAAGCTCACCGGGAAAGTGGTGGCCGCCTTCGGGGAACCGTTGACCGACGCGCCGGGCTTTTATCTCTTCCCGAGCGCGCAGCGGCTGGCGCAGGCCGATCCGCTGGCGCTAAAGGCGCTGGGCATGCCCCTGCGGCGCGCGGAGGCGCTGATCCACCTGGCGCAGGCGGCTATCCGCGGCGATCTCCCCCTCTCCGCACCGGAGAATATCGACGCCGGAATAAAGCAGTTGCAGACGCTGTCCGGGATAGGCCGCTGGACGGCGAACTATTTCGCGCTGCGCGGCTGGCAGGCGCCGGATATCTTCCTGGCGGATGATTATCTGATTAAACAGCGTTTTCCCGGCATGACGCCGGCGCGGATTGCGCGCTATGCCAGCCGCTGGCACCCCTGGCGCTCGTACGCTTTACTGCATATCTGGTATACGCAAGGCTGGTCGCCGGAGGAGGAATAGACCCGGGAGGCGCTTAGCACTGGTATCGACGCGCTGAAATCCCTATAATTGCGGCGTTTGGCGGTCAACCGCCACCCTTCCTACATTCCCAGGTTAATCAGGTCGCAAAAATTTATGACTGATACGTCTCATCAGTGCGTCATTATAGGCATCGCCGGCGCATCGGCTTCGGGCAAAAGCCTTATCGCCAGTACGCTATATCGTGAATTACGTGAACAGGTCGGCGATGAACATATCGGCGTTATTCCGGAAGACAGCTATTACAAGGATCAAGGTCATCTGTCGATGGAAGAGCGTGTAAAAACCAACTATGACCACCCAAGCTCCATGGATCATAGTCTGCTGTTTCAGCATTTGCAGATGCTGAGAAGCGGCCAGCCGATAGAGTTGCCGGTGTATAGCTACGTTGAGCATACCCGTATGCCGGAAACCATTCATATTGAACCGAAGAAAGTCATCATTCTCGAAGGGATTCTGCTGCTGACCGACGCCCGCCTGCGCAACGAACTCAGCTTCTCCATTTTTGTCGACACCCCGCTGGATATCTGCCTGATGCGGCGCATCAAGCGAGACGTTAACGAGCGTGGGCGTTCGATGGATTCGGTAATGGCGCAGTACCAGAAAACGGTGCGCCCGATGTTCCTGCAGTTTATCGACCCTTCCAAACAGTATGCCGATATTATCGTGCCTCGCGGCGGTAAGAACCGTATCGCCATCGATATATTGAAGGCCAAAATCAGTCAGTTCTTTGAATAACACGAACGAATTGTGTAACGTGCAAAGAGAAGCCAATTTGCCCTTATCCCCGGAAGGCGTAGGGGCGCAATGCCTTAAAGGAGAACGTTCATGCGTCTGTGCGACCGAGATATAGAAGCCTGGTTGGATGAGGGGCGTCTGGCCATTAATCCGCGCCCGCCCGTTGAGCGCATTAACGGCGCGACGGTCGATGTTCGGCTGGGAAATAAGTTTCGGACTTTCCGCGGGCACACGGCGGGCTTTATTGACCTGAGCGGGCCTAAAGCGGAAGTCAGCGCGGCGCTGGATCGCGTGATGAGCGAAGAGATTGTTCTGCCGGATGGTGAAGCGTTCTTCCTGCATCCGGGCGAGCTGGCGCTGGCGGTGACCTTTGAATCGGTCACCCTGCCGCCGGATCTCGTCGGCTGGCTGGATGGCCGCTCTTCGCTGGCGCGTCTGGGCCTGATGGTGCACGTCACCGCGCACCGCATCGATCCGGGCTGGTCCGGCTGCATCGTACTGGAATTCTATAATTCGGGTAAGCTGCCGCTGGCGCTGCGTCCGGGGATGCTGATCGGCGCGTTAAGTTTTGAGCCGTTATCCGGGCCGGCGATGCGGCCTTATAATCGCCGCGAAGATGCGAAATATCGCGACCAGCAGGGCGCGGTAGCGAGTCGAATCGACAAGGATTGATAATTTTAGCGGTTTGCTGAGGATGCCATGAGACGAATTCTGACCACGCTGATGATCTTACTGGCGGTAATTGTCGCCGGTCTTACCGCGCTGGTATTGCTGGTCAACCCCAACGATTTTCGCGCCTATATGGTCAAAGAGGTGGCGGATCGTAGCGGCTATCAGCTCGAGCTCAATGGGCCGCTGCGCTGGCACGTCTGGCCGCAGCTCAGCATTCTCTCAGGCCGCATGACCCTGACCGCGCCGGGTGCTGAAGAACCCGTTATTCGCGCGGATAATATGCGCCTTGACGTCGGGCTGCTGCCGCTGATCTCCCATCAGCTGCAGGTCAAGCAGGTGATGTTGAAGGGCGCGGTGATCCAGCTGACCTCCAAAACCGAAGCCGTGCGTAGCAAGGGGGCTCCGGTCGTCCCGCACGACAACACGCTGCCTCAGGTGCCGGAGGATCGCGGCTGGTCGTATGATGTCCAGAAGCTACAGATTGCCGATAGCGTGCTCTTTTTTCAGCATGAAGATGGCGAGCAGGTTACGGTGCGCGATATCCGTTTGCAGATGGAGCAGGACAGCAGCCATCGCGCCACGGTCGATTTCTCTGGCCGGGTGAACCGCGATCAGCGCGATCTGGCGCTTTCCTTCTCCGCCCAGGTGCAGGGCGGTGATTATCCTCATTCTCTGAAGGCGGATATTTCACAACTGAACTGGCAGCTTCGCGGCGCGGAGCTTCCCCCCGAAGGGATTAGCGGCCAGGCTAGCATGCAGGCCAGCTGGGTCGAGGATGCGAAAAAGCTCAGCTTCGATGGGCTGAACTTAACGGCTAACGGCAGCACCATTGCCGGCAACGGCAGCGTCGTGCTGGGCGACCAGCCTGACTGGACGCTGAACCTTCAGGCGGGCACGCTCAACCTCGATAGCCTGCTTTCTCATGCCTCCGCCTCTGGCGATAATAGCGTTAACCAGCAGGGGCAAAGCCAGAACAAGCAGCTGCGCCCGGTTATTGCGGATAACGATACTCAGCAGGATTACAACGCCCTGCGCGGGTTTAACGCCCGGCTGAACCTGACGGCTGACCAGCTGCAGTGGCGGGGGATGCACTTTACCCAGGTGAAAAGTGAAATCAGCAACCAGCAGGGGCTGCTGACGATTCATCAGATGCAGGGGAGCCTGGACGGTGGACGACTCTCGCTCCCCGGCTCGCTCGACGCGCGGGGCGCAACGCCGCATGCCTCTTTCCAGCCGCAACTCGACAACGTCGAGATCGGCTCGATTCTGAAAGCGTTTAATTATTCGATAAACCTCACCGGCAAGCTCTCGCTGACCGGCGAGTTCTCCGGCGGTAAGATCGATGCCGACGAGTTCCGCCGCAGCTGGCAGGGGCAGGCGGTAACGCAGCTCACTGATACGCGCACTGAAGGGCTCAACTTCCAGCAGCTGGTACAGCAGGCCGTCGAGCGCAGCACCAACGTTCAGGCGCAGGAAAATTACGACAATGCGACCCGACTGGATTCTGTCAGCACCGAGTTTGCGCTGAATAATGGGCTGGTCACCTTGACGCATATGCAGGGCCAATCTGACATGATGGCGCTGACCGGTCAGGGTGAGCTCAACCTGCTGAAAGAAGATTGCGATATGCGCTTCAACGTGCGGGTACTGGGCGGCTGGAAGGGCGAAAGCAAACTCATCGACAGGCTCAAGCAGACGGCGATCCCTTTGCGAATTTATGGTAACTGGCAGACGCTGAGCTACAGCCTGCAGGTTGACCAGATACTCCGCAAGCAGCTGCAGGATGAAGCCAGGAAACGGCTTAGCGAATGGGCTGAACGCAATAAAAATACCCAGGATGGTAAGGATGTGAAGAAGCTGCTCGACAAACTGTAAGTTGGCCAGGAAAAGCAGAAGAAGCGCATCGTGCTCGGATTGCCGGCAATGCACATTCCTCTGGTATTGCCGGCGGCGCATCGCCTGCGCGGGCCTACGGCTAAAGAGGGATGTGCTGAGCGTTTAGGTTTTGTCGGCCGGGTAAGGCGCTAGCCACTACCCGGCAGAAAGATTAGCAGACCCTTAAAAATCGTTTAACCCGTCTGCGTCCGGCTTTTGATGCTTCATCGAAGAGAGCATCACACTTCATAGTCCAGTTCATCTTCATCGTGCGCAGGCGGCACTATCAGTACTTTTTGTACCCGATGGCTCTCCACCTGCAGCGTGCGCAGCACGTAGCCGTTTAGTTTCACTTCTTCACCTTCCCGCGGCACATGCTGCAGGTACTCCATCAGCAGACCGGCAACCGTATGGTATTCACGTTTCTCATCCAGCGGCAGAGGAACAGACTGGACCAGGTCTTCCAGCGGCATATGCCCGTTGACCGTCCAGCTCCCGTCGCCGTTTTTGTGAATATCGTGACGGGCATCGATCTCTTCTGCTTCATTAGGCAGATTACCGGCGATAGTCTCCATGACGTCGCTGAGCGTCACAATTCCCTCTACGGACCCAAATTCATCGACCACAAAGGCGAAGTGGGTTCTGGCTCTGCGGAACTGCTCCAGCGCAGGAAGCAGCGGCAGCGTTTCCGGGAACACCAGCGGCTGACGAATCAGAACCTGCAAATTGAGCGGTTCATGACGTAATGATTGCTGCAGAAGATCGATCACGTGCACGACGCCAAGCATATCCTCGTCATCATCGCCGCCGGTCACCACGAGGCGGGTATGCTGATTTTTGTCGAGTAAGGTGCGAATCTCCTCTTCCGGCGCGCTGAGATCAATATGTTCAATGTCATGACGCGAGGTCATGATGCTGCTGACGGTGCGCTGATTGAGGTTCAGCACCCGCTCAATCATCCGTCGCTCCTGCGGATTAAAGAGTGGGTTATCGTCGCGATCGGCAACCAGCGAGGCGGTCTCGCTATCCAGCTCGCTACTGTCTTTGCGCCCGCTCAACAGATTCATCACCGCCTCGGTGGTTCGCTGGCGTAGCGTCAGGTTGGCCGAGAGAAAGCGATGGCGGTTGAAAATCGCCAGCTGGTTGAAGGATTCAATCATGACCGAGAAGCCGATAGCCGCGTACAGGTAGCCTTTGGGAATAGGGAAACCAAAGCCTTCGGCAATCAGGCTAAAGCCGATCATCAGCAGGAAGCTCAGACAGAGAATAACGATGGTCGGATGGCTGTTAACAAAGCGGGTGAGGGCTTTACTGGCCATCAGCATCAGGCTAATGGCAATAATCACCGCGGCCATCATGACCGCCAGGTGGTCAACCATGCCGACCGCGGTTATCACCGAGTCGAGAGAGAAGATGGCATCAAGCACTACGATTTGCGCTACCACCCCCCAGAACCTGGCGCCTTTGCGCTGGGTCGGGTTATCGCTATCTTTTCCTTCCAGCCGTTCGTTAAGTTCAACGGTGGCTTTGAAAAGGAGGAATAATCCGCCAAACAGCATAATCAGATCGCGGGCGCTAAAGCTCAGATCGTGCCAGGTCATGAGCGGTTTGGTTAGCGTGACCAGCCAGGAGATTGAAGCCAGCAGCAGCAGGCGCATCACCATTGCGAGTAGCAGACCGGTGACGCGGGCCCGGTCTCGCTGCGCGGGAGGAAGTTTTTCCGCGAGAATGGCAATAAAAACCAGATTATCAATACCGAGTACCAGCTCAATAACGACAAGCGTAATGAGCCCGGCCCAAATCGAGGGGTCGGCAATCCATTCCATATTCAGTTAAAACCTTTACAACCTAAGAGTGCCATGTACCGATCATGGATAAGCCATAGATAAAATGCAATATTTTCTGCTGTTAACTAGCTCAGCCCCGAACCCGCCTGCGGATAAAGCAGCAAATAAAAGCGTCATTTGTGCAGGATATAACCTTTCCACAATGCGCTTATTGGATGGTACTTATTAATTAACGCGCGAAATTTCAGCGATATGGGCGGAGACGGTTCGCACGACTTTAAGCCAGATGTCACCCGAACGGTGAAAGACCATGCTGCTCTGCTGCAGAAGGCGGATACGATACTTGGATAACGCGAGAATCAATCAATAGATTTGATGTATATATCATCGATTTTCTTGAATTTGGATTTTTATACTACTTAATGTCGTGGCTTGCCGTAGATCAATTTTTGCAGGACGATGTAATGAGCGTTATATGTGATGGCGAGCAGTAAAAACAGCAGCGAAGAGGGTCTAAGCCAGCTGACTGCCCGTCGTTTTTATCAGCAATATCATTGCCGACCGTGAAGCCAGGCGTGACGGGTAATTGGCTGCAATTCAGGCGCTTTTGTACGTTAAATAATTTTATTATCAGTATAATTGATTATTTGGGCTGGATTTTAATTTTTTTACAGTCACTTGTTCTGTGTCAATTCATGATGAAAGATTACAAGGTATTAAAAGAGAAACGATGGAGAAGCGATGAGCGTCATCAGGCTGCCTTATGAATAAAATAAGGTGTCGTTGCAGAGTAACTCATTGTAATTAAATGAAAATTCTTTATAAAATATGTGTATAAGAATTTTCTTAAAACTGTCTATTGGTATGTAGACTTTGCGTGTATTCTTAAATTCAGCGTGTAATTTCAGAATTTGACGGACAGAATGGCAGGTATCAAGCGTGTATCATCACTGATAAATGCCAGTGATACATACAAACTGACAGGATCAAAAGGTTTATAACCATACGGGTGGATATGAAAATGGTGAGTTTGAAAGCAGTTATACCGGTAGCAGGATTAGGGATGCATATGTTGCCCGCCACCAAGGCCATTCCGAAAGAGATGTTGCCGATCGTCGACAAGCCAATGGTGCAGTACATTGTTGATGAAATTGTAGCTGCGGGTATCAAGGAAATCGTGCTGGTGACGCATTCATCCAAGAATGCCGTAGAAAACCATTTCGACACCTCCTACGAACTGGAAGCATTGCTTGAACAACGCGTAAAACGTCAGCTTCTGGCGGAGGTACAGGCTATCTGTCCTCCTGGCGTAACGATCATGAACGTGCGTCAGGGCCAGCAGCTGGGCTTAGGTCACTCCATTCTTTGCGCGCGCCCGCTGATTGGCGATAACCCGTTTGTGGTGGTGCTCCCGGATATCATTCTGGACGACGCCAGCGCCGACCCTCTGCGCTATAACCTTGCCGCGATGGTGGCGCGTTTCAATGAAACGGGTCGTAGCCAGGTACTGGCTAAACGGATGGAAGGCGATCTCTCCGAATATTCCGTTATCCAGACTAAAGACGCTCTGGAATCGGCGGGGCAGGTTGCCCGTATCGTTGAGTTCATCGAAAAACCTGATGAACCGCAAACCCTGGATTCCGACCTGATGGCGGTGGGGCGCTATGTGCTTTCTGCCGATGTCTGGGCTGAACTGGAGCGTACCGAGCCGGGCGCCTGGGGACGTATCCAGTTAACCGATGCGATCGCCGAGCTGGCGAAAAAACAGTCGGTTGATGCGATGTTAATGACTGGCGACAGCTATGACTGCGGTAAAAAAATGGGCTATATGCAGGCTTTTGTCAGCTACGGGCTGCGTAACCATAAAGAAGGGGCAAAATTCCGCGAGAGTATTAAGAAGCTGCTGGCGTAGTTTTCGCGCCAGTGCTTATTAGCGCGTGAGAGTGAACGGTTCGAATTATCTGATGACGAAAAGAGGATTCGTGGCCGTTCACAACGTCAAATTCACAATATCAGATACTGCGCGTAGAACTGGTTGATAGCCATATAAATACAATGAGTTAGATGGTTTTCTTGTTATATTGTATCGCTTTTGAACGCAGCAAATGTTCGGAGACTTCTGGTAGTCGATTAAGGCGTGACATGTTGAAATGGTCAGACAAGCAAAATTAACTCTTTGCTGATAATTACTTACTAAGATTTTTCTTAAGTAAGCGGCCCATAGTCAAGATGCAACATGAAAATAAAACTTGACTGAGATCATGTTTGCGCATTAAACAACGGTAGCGTGTGCATATTAATGTGAACTTAAGGATTGCATATGCCCTCACAAATATCGCGGAAAAGGCGTTACGGACTGGAGAGATCGTCAAAGGATGAAAAATAAATGAACTGGCAGGTTGTCACTTTTTTTGGCGATAGCACCGTACTGTTACCCAGTGCGGCAGTATTGTTTATCGTGCTTTTTCTGCGAAAAGATTCAAAGCAGCTGGCCTGGCACTGGGCGCTGCTGTTCGGCATAACCGGCGCAATTGTCTGCGCATCAAAACTGGCATTTATGGGTTGGGGTATAGGGATTCGCGAGCTGGACTTTACTGGCTTTAGCGGGCACACCGCGTTATCTTCAGCTTTCTGGCCAATCCTCTTATGGCTGCTGTGCGCGCGTGCAACACCAGCTCTTCGTTTTACTGCTGTCATAGTGGGTTATGCTCTGGCCGGACTGGTTGGCTACTCCCGACTGATGGTTCACGCACATTCAACTTCTGAAGTCATTGCCGGCTTACTGCTTGGAGCCGCAGGCAGCGCAATTTTTCTACTGCTGCAACTACGCGTTCGCGCTACTCATTCAGCACAGTTATCCTTTGGCAGTCTGGCGAGCATGGTGATCATCCCGTTACTTCTGCTGAATACAGGGACGAAAGCGCCAACCCAATCTCTACTGAGTGAGATTGCGGTGAAGATCGGCCCACTGGAAAAACCTTTTACCCGGGCAGATCTGCATAAGCGATTTTACTGATTCAGACAAACGTGGAAAAGATGAAAGATTCAGAAAGAATCATGTCGTGTTCACATTGTATGCAATATGAAATTTATGATGAAAGTGTCAGTAGCAGCGATATTTCATATCCATGAAATAAATTTGTGATGGGTTATTCTGCGCAATAATGAGCACAATGATAATCAGCCAGGATGTTTCCTAAATAAGTTTTCTGGCTAAATATCGAATTTATTAATGATAACAGCATGCTGGCATAATTCTTTTCACTATTAATTTTTGTAGTTGACTAACTATAATTAATTTGAAACTAAGTCAACACACTTTCTGTGGTTAAAAAGGCAATAAAATCATAAGGTTGAGATTATCTGGTTGTTCGATACTGTTGGCATTTGATCGTGATAGCCGGAAAACAATAACCTTATCGGCGGGCGTTCATAGTGCTGCCAGCGTATCTGATAATTCAAGATTACGCTCCCAATTGAGGGCAGAATCTCGTAAACTTATGGCCGCGAAATTGTTTGTTTTGATGGATTAATCGCCGATTTATCGAAATCAGCGATTGAATTTAAAGGGAAAGAAGTACAGTGCATTGGTAGCTGTTAAGCCAAGGGCGGTAGCGTACCTGCGGACGGACGTTTTCTCCATATCACATCTCATTTCATGCGACTGAAATTCCTAAAGTGAACTCTATACAGGTGATTATCTTTACAACCTGTATATACTTGCATGTTGTCGCCAGCTCAGAACGTGTTCGTTTGACGGCGGGCAGGAGAAGCTGCGGGTATGAAGCGTAAGGAATGGCCTTCAATAACAATTTCGCATACATTGTGTACTGCAGGTAGCCTGTGAACCGAAAGCGAGCATTGGCATGAGATTCCGATAACATGCTTTCGTTTTCTTTGATCAAACCTGTAGACCAAAAATAGCAAAGGTTGGCGTCAGAGGGCGCTGCATCTATCAGTGTTCCCCTTGTCGCGCCAGCTTGCGGAAACGGGGCTTTAAATGGATCTTGTACAATGATAAAAATTGCGCGAATCGCACTCGCATTAGGGCTGCTATCTTCTGCCAGCTCACTTGCCTATGCCTCCGGGTTAGTGATGAATGACAACGAACTGCGCAACGATCTGGCGTGGCTTTCCGATCGCGGCGTTATTCATCTCAGCCTGTCGACCTGGCCTCTGAGCCAGGAAGAGATTAATCGGGCACTAAAGAAAGCAAAACCCTCTTACTCTTCTGAACAGGTTGTTCTCGCTCGAATCAACCAACGCCTCGATTCCTTAAAAGCTGATTTCCGGGTGAGTGGCTATACCTCAACGGATAAGCCCGGAACGCCGCAGGGGTTTGGCCAGAATCAGCCTGCGGATAGCTCTTTATCATTAGCCTTTAATAACAGTGGCGAATGGTGGGATGTGCACTTGCAGGGCAACGTTGAAGGTGACGAACGCATCAGCAACGGTTCACGTTTTAATGCTAACGGCGCCTACGGCGCGGTTAAGTTCTGGAACCAATGGCTCTCCTTCGGCCAGATGCCGCAGTGGTGGGGACCGGGTTATGAAGGAAGTCTAATCCGCGGTGATGCGATGCGCCCGATGACCGGCGTTTTAATGCAGCGTGCTGAACAGGCTGCACCGGAAACCTGGTGGCTGCGCTGGATTGGACCTTGGCAGTATCAGATTTCCGCCAGCCAGATGAATCAATATACCGCCGTACCGCATACCAAAATTATCGGCGGTCGTCTGACGTTTTCTCCTTTCCAGTCCCTTGAGCTTGGCGCATCGCGCATTATGCAGTGGGGCGGGGAGGGGAGACCGGAGTCGTTTAGTAATTTTTGGGACGGCCTGACGGGTAAAGATAATACAGCAGCAAACGATCCCAATGAACCCGGCAACCAGCTTGCTGGTTTTGACTTTAAGTTGAAACTGGAACCTACGCTGGGGCTGCCGATCAGCTTATATGGTCAAATGATTGGCGAAGATGAGTCCGGCTTGTTACCTTCAGCGAATATGTTCCTTGGCGGAGTCGAAGGCCACCACGGTTGGGGGAAAGATGCCATCAACTGGTATCTGGAAGCTCACGATACGCGAACGAATATGAGCCGAACCAACTATAGCTATACGCACCATATCTATAAAGATGGCTACTACCAGCAAGGTTACTCACTCGGTGATGCTATGGGAGGCGATGGCCAACTCTTTGCGGGTAAAGTTGAACTGGTGATGGAGGATAATCAGCGCTGGAGTGCACGTTTAGCGTATGCGAAGGTTAACCCAGAAAATCAGTCAATTAATAAGGCGTTTCCTCGCTCGGATACATTAAAAGGTGTGCAACTGGGCTGGAGTGGCGATGTGTACAAATCGGTACGACTGAACACTTCTCTCTGGTATACCGATGCGAACCATAATGATAGCGATGATGTAGGCGCAAGCGCCGGGATTGAAATTCCCTTTAATTTATAGCCTTAACACAGCTTCTGGAAATAGACTGTTGTTTGGGGATTAGAAACTTTTGGTTTACTGATGATGTGACATTATGAAGAAAAAAATTGTTAGATTTTCGGCATTGGCATTAGCAATAGGTTTTTTATCAGGCTGTACCATTGTGCCCGGGCAGGGATTAAATAGCCTGCGTAAAAACGTTGTTGAACTGCCGGATAGCGATTACGATCTGGATAAACTTGTTAATGTATACCCTATGACTCCGGGCTTGGTAGACCAACTTCGCCCAGAAAAGATACTAGCTCGTCCTAATCCTCAATTAGATAATTTGCTCAAAAGTTATGAGTATCGTATTGGCGTGGGCGATGTGCTTATGGTAACGGTATGGGATCATCCTGAATTAACAACACCTGCGGGGCAGTATCGTAGTGCAAGTGATACTGGAAACTGGGTGAATTCTGACGGAACAATATTCTACCCATATATTGGGAAAGTTCAGGTTGTTGGTAAGACGTTGAGCCAAGTCAGGCAAGATATTGCAAGCCGTTTGACGACCTATATTGAGAGTCCGCAAGTTGACGTAAGTATTGCTGCATTCAGATCCCAGAAAGTTTATGTTACTGGTGAGGTTGCAAATTCAGGAAAACAAGCAATTACGAATATCCCTCTAACGGTCATGGATGCTATTAACGCTGCTGGTGGACTTGCTCCTGATGCCGATTGGAGGAATGTAGTTCTCACTCATGATGGTAAGGATTCTAAAATTTCATTGTACGCGTTAATGCAAAAAGGGGACCTAACACAAAACCGTTTGTTATATCCTGGTGATATTTTGTTTATACCGCGTAATGATGAGTTGAAAGTGTTTGTCATGGGTGAAGTTGGTAAGCAAAGTACACTTAAAATGGACCGCAGTGGAATGACCCTTGCGGAAGCAATAGGTAGTTCTGAAGGAATGTCGCAAACTCTAAGTGATGCGACTGGTATTTTTGTCATCCGTCAATTGCAAAACGATAAGCAAGGAAAAATTGCAAATATTTATCAGCTTAATGCACAAGATGCATCTGCCATGGTGTTAGGAACAGAGTTTCAATTGGAACCATATGATATAGTTTATGTAACAGCCGCACCTCTCGTGCGCTGGAATCGAGTTATATCACAACTTGTACCAACGATCACTGGTGTACATGATATGACAGAAACAGTACGTTATATTAGAACTTGGCCATAATTATGTTTAATTCTATATTGGTTATCTGTACAGGTAATATTTGCCGTTCACCTATAGCAGAGCGAATTCTGCGCACTATACTTCCTGATAAAAGAATTGATTCAGCTGGTACTGGCGCGCTAGTTGACCACCCAGCTGATCCCTCAGCAATTAAAACGGCTGAAAAATATGGAATCTCGCTAGACAACCATAAAGGAAAACAATTCACGTCAGTGCTTGGTCGTCAGTATGATTTGCTATTGGTTATGGAGAAAAGCCATATAGAGCAAATTAGTAGCATTGCACCTGAAGTTCGTGGGAAAACAATGTTGTTAAGTCATTGGCTGAATGGTAAAGATATCCCGGACCCATATAGGAAAAGTGATGAAGCTTTTGAATCGGTATTTAAACTAATTGACAAAAGCTGTAAACACTGGGCAGAAAAATTAGGTAGATAATTTCAGGAAATGATTGCATGACATCAGTAATAAATAATAAATCATCGTCACCAGATTCTGATGAAATCGATTTGGGGCGTATAATTGGTGAGTTAATCGATCATCGTAAATTGATTGTAGCCATTACGACTGGTTTTACTGTGTTGGCACTACTCTATGCTTTATTAGCGACACCGGTTTACCAAGCAAATGCATTGATACAGGTGGAACAAAAGCAAGGTAATGCAATCCTAAACAGTCTAAGCCAGATGTTGCCTGATAGTCAGCCGCAGTCTGCACCTGAAATCGCTCTATTGCAGTCTCGAATGATTTTAGGAAAGACAGTCGATGACCTAAATTTGCAAGCCAGGGTTGAGCAAAACTTCTTTCCAATAGTCGGTAGAGGCTTATCTCGGATTATAGGGGAAAAGCCTGCAAATATTGATGTAACACATATTTATCTTCCAAAGATAGAGGGACAAGATTCACCGAGTATAAAGGTTAAAATTAAGGATAAGAACCATTACCAAATTGAGTATGGCGATACGATTCTTGATGGGGTAGTGGGCGAATTGTTGGAAACCAAAGGTATTTCTTTATTAATCAGATCAGTTGACGCTGAACCTGGCGATAGCTTTACTGTAACTTATGTATCATCATTAAAAGCAATCAATAATTTACAAGAGTCATTTAATGTTACAGAACAGGGTAAAGATACTGGAATGTTAAATCTCACCCTTACAGGTGATGATTCAGAACTTATAACACATATTCTTGATGGAATAAGCCAAAACTACTTGGCTCAGAACGTTGCTAGACAGGCAGCTCAAGATGCAAAAAGCTTGGAGTTCCTTAGTAAGCAACTGCCTGAGGTCCGTTCTGAGCTTGATTCGGCAGAGGATAAACTGAATGCTTATCGCAGGCAAAAAGATTCAGTAGACTTAACGATGGAAGCTAAGTCCGTTTTGGACCAAATTGTTAATGCGGATAATCAATTAAATGAGCTTACATTTAGAGAGGCGGAAATATCACAACTTTATACTAAAGAACATCCGACATATAAAGCTTTAGTCGAAAAAAGGAAGACACTTCAGGAGGAAAAGGCGAAACTTAATAAAAGAGTGAGTGGTATGCCTTCTACTCAACAAGAAGTGCTAAGATTGAGTCGTGACGTAGAGTCTGGCAGAGCAGTATATTTGCAACTTCTAAATCGCCAACAAGAATTAAATATTGCAAAATCTAGTGCAATTGGCAATGTCAGAATCATTGATACAGCTGTCACTGAGCCAAAACCAGTAAAACCCCGAAAAGTGCTAATTGTGGTTATGGGATTATTACTGGGTTTGTTTGTATCTATTGGTCTTGTGTTGTTGAGAGTATTTTTGAGGCGTGGTATTGAGACTCCAGAAGAACTGGAAGATATGGGGATTAATGTATATTCTAGTATTCCTGTATCAGAATGGTTAACGAAACATCTGTCAAGTAATAAGCGAAAAAAACAAGAGTCGGACACTCTACTTGCAGTAGAAAATCCTGCAGATCTAGCTGTCGAAGCTATTCGTAGCCTAAGGACAAGCTTACATTTCGCAATGATGGAATCTAAAAATAATATATTAATGATTTCAGGCGCTAGCCCAAATGCAGGTAAAACTTTTGTTAGTACTAACTTAGCCGCTATTATTGCTTTAACTGGTAAAAAAGTACTCTTCATAGATGCTGACCTTAGAAAAGGATATGTTCATAAAATGTTTGGGCAAAACCAACCTAAGGGATTGTCAGATATTTTATCGGGGCAAGAAGTAACAGAAAATGTAGTACAAAAAGTGGTCGGAGGTGAGTTTGACTATATTTCTAGGGGGCAAATTCCGCCGAACCCAGCCGAATTACTAATGCATGAGCGTTTCGAAGCCATACTTAAATGGGCTTCGCAACAGTACGAGATAGTTATTATTGATACCCCACCAATTCTTGCTGTTACTGATGCCGCGATTATTGGAAGATATGCAGGGACAACGTTGCTGGTAGCAAGATATGAAGTTAATACCCCTAAAGAAATAGCAGTGAGTATTCGTAGGTTTGAACAAAGTGGTGTGACAATAAAAGGTTGCATTTTGAATGGCATGGTGAAAAAGGCTAGTAGTTATTATGGCTATGGCTATAACCATTATGGGTATTCTTATACTGATAAGAGATCTGATTAATTAAAACTCGGGCTCTTCTTGAGCCCAATTTATTTTTCCCTAAAATTATTTAATTTTAATGAGAATATAAATAGAGGGGACTATGACATATTTTTCGAAAAATGTTAGTTGTAGTGTATTACTAGTGCTATCTGATTTTATTAGTTTTGTGTTATCACTTTATCTCTCGTTGGGGCTATTATCCTTCATTTTCGGAGGGTATGACTTTCATATGTCTAGTGAGCAGTTAGATGGTTGGATTGGATTACATTGGCTACTGGGAGTTTGCTGTGTATTATGGTATGGAATACGTTTGCGTCATTACTTTTATCGTAAGACATTTTGGTTTGAACTGAAAGAAATACTTCGTACATTGGTAATATTTGCAGTTATTGAAATGGCTGTTATGGCATTTGCTAAATGGGATATATCCCGCTATATCTGGTTTTTTACATGGATTTTTGCAGGGTTATTAGTCCCATTGGCCCGAATGTGGACCAAATGGTTATTAAATAAGATAGGGCTTTGGCAACGAGAAACTTGGATCATCGGCAACGGGAAAAACGCATTCGATGCATGTAAAGCTATTAATAGTGAGTTAAATTTAGGATTGAATATTGTTGGGTTTGTATCAACAAATAAGAAATTGGTCAATAATACTATTGATTCAGCGTTTAAGGTTGTCGAAGGTGATAAGAAATGGCTCGAATCTATAGATAAAAGGACTCAATTTATAGTTGCAGTTGAGTCAGATGAAAGTGATGCTAGAAATAGTTGGTTACGAGAGTTTATGATCAAAGGGTATCGTTATGTTTCTGTAATACCAACCTTAAGAGGGGTGCCTTTAGATAGTACTGATATGTCATTTATTTTTAGTCATGAAGTGATGATTTTTAGGGTACAACAGAATTTAGCGAAATGGTCTTCTAGAATTATTAAAAGAACTTTTGATATTATTGGTTCGCTCGGAATAATAACTATATTATCACCAATCCTTCTATATATTAGTTATAAAGTTAAACGCGATGGAGGGCCTGCAATTTATGGGCATGAGCGAGTAGGTAAAAATGGGGAGTCGTTCAAATGCCTTAAGTTTAGATCCATGATAATAAACTCAAAGGAAGTATTAGAAAATTTGTTATCTTCCGACTCGAATGCAAAAAGAGAATGGGATGAAACGTTTAAATTAAAAAATGATCCACGAATAACACCAATTGGAAAATTTTTGAGGCGAACTAGTTTAGATGAGTTACCACAATTATTTAATGTATTAAAAGGTGAAATGAGCCTTGTTGGACCACGTCCTATTATCACGGCAGAACTTGAGCGGTATAATGATGAGGTTGATTATTATCTCCTCAGTAAGCCTGGAATGACTGGGCTGTGGCAAGTTAGTGGCCGTAGTGATGTTGATTATGACACTCGTGTTTATTTAGATGCCTGGTATGTGAAAAATTGGTCAATGTGGAATGACATTGCTATTTTGTTCAAGACTGTCAGTGTTGTTCTTAAAAAAGATGGTGCTTACTAAATCCTAGAGTTGAATAATATGATATATGTAAATGCTAGGTTTTTAACTCAAGAAATGACGGGTGTACAACGCTTTGCAGAGATGATTTCATTAGAACTGAATCGGAAAATAGATAATGTATGTTTTTTATCTCCATCAAATATAGTTAGGGCAGATATAGCTTCGCAGCTAAATGTAAGGATTATTGGAAAAAATACAGGTCATTTATGGGAGCAGTTAGATCTTCCATATTTTTTAAGCAAACAAGAAAAAGGCATTCTTGTGAACTTAGGAAATACTGCTCCAATATTATACCGGAATAAGATAACAGCAGTACATGATATAACATTTTTGAAATTTCCTGAGTCATTTTCTAAAAAGTTTTTATATTTTTATAAAATCTTAATCCCATTAGTCATTAAAACATCGAAACATATTGTGACTGTAAGTGAGTTTTCTAAAAATGAAATATTAAGAAAGTATAATCTAGATAAAGAAAAAATATCTGTTGTGTATAATGCGGTAAATAATAACCTCAGTATTGAAAATATTAAAAAATACAATGGGAAACCATATTTTCTAATGGTTTCTTCTCAAAACTATCACAAGAATTTTGGCAGAGCTTTAGAAGGATTTTATCTTGCAAGAAAAGATGGCTATTTAGATGAGTTTGGATTAAAAATTATTGGGGCAAAAAATTCTGCTTTTAATACTCAGTCATATACTTCTATTCTCAAAGAAGATGTCGAGTTTCTGGGCCGTGTATCAGATGCACAATTGGCGGATTTGTATGCAAATGCTACTAGTTTTGTTTTCCCTTCATTATATGAAGGGTTTGGGATTCCACCTCTCGAGGCTCAATATTTTGGATGCCCTGTAATCGCAAGTAATGCAGCATCTCTACCTGAAGTTCTTAGTGATAGTGTATTATATTTTAACCCACATTCTTCTTCTGAAATTAAAGATGCAATGATTAAAGTATCAAATGATCTTAATTTGCGAGAGAAATTGATTGAATGCGGATATAAAAATCTAAAGAAATATTCATGGGGTGACTCTGCTTCAAAATTGCTATCAATTATTAATAAGATCTAATATGGAAGTAATAATCTATGGGGCTTAATGAAGCAATACTATTTGATGCACTAAATTTTACACTTTTTTTGTTTATGGCATTATGTTATGCCTTTTTACTAAAAAGACGAATATCAAAGGTTGTTGGAAGATGGTTTGTCTTCTTATTGATTATAACAAGTTATTCTTCTTATAACATAATGGTTGCACCTGTTCATGATTACAATCAAGTAATTTCAAGAACATTCATGTACCATCAAAAAATTTTTGGTCCCTTTAATTTAGTTGATGTTTTATTTATAGTCACTATAGCTTTCTTTTCATATAAATTAATTTATATAACGAGATATTATAAAAAGATCACTTTTAATAATTTAGGGGTGAAAATAGTTTTAAATAGAGAATTTATGGTTTTCTTTATTTCTTTCTTTTCGTTCATCCTTTGGAATTATTTTAATGACAAAAATTTTGATTTTGGCAGTGAGTTCATTTATTATCGAGGTTTAATATATTTTCTTGGGGCTATATTAGCATTAAGATTTGATGTAAATAATAAAGTTTCCGTAAAAGATATATTTTCTTTTTTCTTAATCATTGATGCTCTTAATTTAGTGTCAGGTTTTGTCGCAACACAACTATTTAGTAACTATGTGTGGTTTCGGTATGTATTCAAAGTAACGATCATAAATCAAGATAGCATATCATCATTCGTTTCAATTTATAGCATTGTGGCCATAGTTGCTATATTTAGATATCGAGAAATGAAAAAAACAATTGGCGGATTCAATCTTTTTATTTGTTTTGCGATTCTTATTTTATCACAGATCAATTTTTATAAAGGATTGATACTCAGTATGTCTATTGTAATTATGATCTACTCAGTTAGTTTGGTTCTTGCAAAAAAGAAAACTATATCGTTGACAATAATTATTTTATTGGGTATTGTCCCTCTTACGCTTTTGGCTTTATCGAAAAGTGATAAGTTCTCGGATACAGCGTTGGCGACACGTTCAGTTCAAACCTTAGATTATATTGAATATTTAAATACTCAAACACCACTGCAATATATAATTGGAACAGGATTGGGGTCAACATATCCTTACTACCATCAGGATTTAGATAGAGGTGCGACAAAAGAAGTCGATGTAGAAAGTGGAAATGAAAGACGTTCGATTCAGGTTCCATATCTAAATATATATAAAGCTAGTGGTTTGTTAGGAGGATTAGCCTACACATTGCTTTCACTTATTGCATTATTTTTATTAGTAAAATCCATAATAAATGAAGAAAATGTTTTAATTCAGGCATTGTTACTTTTTTTAATCACTCGATTATATAATGGGACTGGGCTAATGACTCCATTTCCAGTCATTATATTTGTTGTCAGGACAATTTATCTGATCTATGTAAGTAAGTGCGAAAGTAGCCAAGATGAGAGAAATTATGAAAGAAATTAATAGCAAAGTACTTGATATTATCTGTCCACTTTATAACAAAGAAAAATATATTGAGGATTTCCTATCATCTTTGCGTATTCTTCCATCAGATAAAGTAAATATAATTCTGATCGATGATGGTTCATATGACTCAACTAAAGAAAAAATTGATAGCTATGTTTTAAAAAATAAAATAAATAATGTTTATTATTTTCACAAAAAAAATGGAGGTGTCTCATCCGCAAGAAATAAAGGAATAGTTGAATCAGTTTCTGATTATATTTGGTTTTGTGACCCTGATGATCTTATTACAAATGAATCATTAAACATTTTACAAAAAGTGGATAATTTAAATGATGACATTGTGGTATGCGGTTATATTACAGCTTTTGAAGAAAATCAAATTGAAATTACCACTTCCTATAAAAAAGAACGATTTACCACGATCGATTTTTTAACATCTCATGATTACTTTACAAAGAAGAATGCAATCAGTACTGTTTGGAATAAAATATATAAAAGGCAATTTATTGCTAATATACGTTTTCCAGAAGATATGAACCATTCTGAAGATCGTTATTTTAATCTTTCCCTTTTAAAAAAAAATGGTACTGTACTAACATGTGATCTTATTATATATAGGCATAAAAGATACTCTGCCAATACCTTAAGCACAACGAAAGACAGTGCCAGAATAAACGATATTATAAAGGCGGATTTGTATAATTTGGTTGTATTGAGTGGTTTTAAAAATATTAAAAAGGAAAAAAAAATTCATGTTTATAGAATTTCTCGTGAAAAAATGCATGCTTCAGAAAAGAGAATACTAAAATTTTATCAAGATGAGTGCAAGTTATTAAATATTAAACCAAATTTTTTTATATCTAGTAAAGATGTTTTATTATATTTATACCTTCTAGTATTTGGCAAATAAATAAAATAGTACAATTGTGAATATTCCTTTAAATGATGAATATAATACTGTGCTGAAAAGGAAATTCTCACAACTAAGTAAAAATCTTTTGAGTTAGTAAGCGATAAAGCACTATCGTTTGCTATTATTATGGATAACAAATGAAAATAATGCTTGTAAACTCGCTTTATTATCCTTTTAAAGTTGGTGGTGCTGAGGTTTCAGTTCAATTACTTGCTGAAGGTCTTGTCAAACATGGTTGCGATGTAATGGTTGTAACTTTGACTAACGATAGGATGAGGCATTTGACGACTGAGTATATAAATAAGGTTAAAGTGGTAAGGGTTTATCTAAAAAATATTTATTGGCCATTTGATGAGAAAGATAATCGCGGATCTATAAAGAAGCTAGTGTGGCATATTATTGACTCATATAATCCGTTAATGCAGAAAATCGTTAATAAACTAGTTAACGATTTTTCACCTGATATAATCCATACTAACAACATTTGCGGTTTTTCAACTTCAATTTGGAATAAATATGATAAAATAAAGGTTATTCATACGATCAGAGATTATTATCTATTAACACCATCAAGTGTATTAAGTGATAATAAGAAATTAACAGCGATAGATATAGCTCTTTCGTGGATTAAGAAAAAAAGGATATCCAGAGTATCTTGTTTTATAGGTATAAGCGAATATATACTTAAAACACATAATGATCATGGCTTCTTTAGCGGGAATGAATATTTAAGGAAGATTTATAACTCTGCAATATTAACTGATTCCTTTTACTTGAATAAAAGTAAAAGTAAAAGTGGTATTTTTACTATTGGATTTATTGGCCGTTTAACTGAAGAAAAAGGATATTCCATATTTTATGCGTTGGCCGATCATTATAAAAATAATAAACGTATTGTTTTTAAAGCGGCAGGAAGTGGTCGCGAAGATTATTTAGATGAATTGAAATGTAAGTATTCAGGTGTAAATTTGTATGAGATGGGGCATACATCTCAAAGTGAATTTTATAATGAAATTGATCTACTCATTATTCCTGCCAAATGGGCTGAACCTTTTGGCCGGACTGCTATTGAAGCATTTTCATATGCAGTTCCGGTTTTGAGTTCTGGCAGGGGTGGTTTGCTCGAGATTAATTCAATTTTAAAACAAGACATATATAAAGACTTTCAAGATTTGATTAAAAAAGTGGATGCCCTAATTGAGAATAATCCTTCAGTAGATAAATCTATGGTAAGTGAGTTTAATGAGCATTTTTCTGAAAAACGTTATATTTCTCAACATTTGAAATTATATTCTTTTCTTTGTAATAAATGAATGCTTATGTGGTGTGTTATTCATTAAAGGTACTGCTATGATTTTTTTTTCGCGAAGACTTATTTTAAGTAAACTTACAACGTTACCATTCATACTTTTCTTTTCAAAATCGTATGCTCAAAATAATAAAGATGACAATGGTAGTTCAAAAAAAGATTGTACCTCTGATAAAAGTAATTATTTGCATGCTGATAGTGAAGTTATAAAGGCTAACGAAACACAAAAAGTTATGCTTGATGAGCTAGTAGCACAAAGAAAAAAAATACATTTTCTTATGGAAAATCCATCTGTTTCATTTGATTTTTTTTTAGATATTCACGATGGTTCTGTAGATGCTACGCCAGCATTGAAAGCTGCTGCAGCGTCAGGTAAAACAATCGTTTTCCCGTCAAACGGTGTCTATTCAATAAACCAAAACGACATAGCCATTTCTCCCTTCACTAAATTTATTGGCCCGGATGGAGGGTATGCAACATTTTTGGTTAATTCAACCGAGGGTAGTTTCGGTACTTTTGATTTACGGAATAAAAACGGGCTAGGAGATGATATCTACAGTGGAGGGTATTTTAATGTATTTAGAAATCTTCGGTTCAGATACCCCGGTCAAATTAAAAATTTGACTGACGTCGCATCTAATCCAATAGCTTATCTCCCACTTTTTTTTGGAGGTGGTTACTCAAGTCGCTTCGAATATCTTGATATAGGGAATGCATATATTGGGTTCGTTCTTGGTGGCAAAGGATTAGGAAGCTGTAGTCGGATAGTATTGAAGGATATTATAGGTGCACCAATTTTTCTTGGGTTGAGTATTGAACAAGTAAGAGATATACCAATAATACAGAATATTTCCTGGAATTATAATTATCTCGATTTAGATAAAAATCATTCTTACGGGAACATGCTAAAACAATGGATGGCATTAAATGCGACTGCTTTTCAGTTCGGCCGATGCGATTGGGCATCCTGCATCAATCTTTTTAGCTATGGATATTATAAAAATTTAGTTATTGAATCTAGGCGATATACTGGTTCAGCTGATAGAATTAAGTTTATAGGATGTTTTAGTGACCAGTCTATTCATCCCTTGTGGGTTAAAGATTTTGAAAATCAACTGGATTTTATTGCATGTGGCTTTACCGGTGTGAAAACTAATGTAAAAAATGCTAGTGGTATCTTTTTATCAACAAAAAGTATCAACGCGAATGTGAGTTTTACTAACTGTACATTTAATTCATATTACATGGACATTATAATCTCTAAAGTTAATGTTAATATGTATGCCTGCCAATTCTATAATTATGGTTTTGGCAGCAAACAAACTTCTCCAGCCTCTGCTATTAGCATTGATAATGACAATGTAACAGTAAATATTGTTAATACTGACATCGACGCATCCGCTGGTGAATATGTAAGATGCTTATCCGACGGGGGGTATTCTGGATGCTTGTTAAATATTACTGGGTGTTCAAATCTGACAGGCTCTAAATTTGAGATTTTTAGGTGGGATAGTAGCTCAAGTAATGTAGAGTTAATCTCACAAGATTCATATATTTCAGGTGCTTATGATGATATTGTTGGTGTTAGTAGTCTTGGTATAACGGCATATATTCCTCGGCGGTTTTATTTAGAGTCTTTACCTCTGAAAGGATCCTTTAAAGAGGGTGACTATATTGTTAATACAAAACCAAGTGGAACAAAAGAAGATAGTATTATTAAGGGGTGGGTGAGAATGACAACTGGACATAATAATCAACTTAATATAGATTGGGTTGAAGATAAACTAACAAAATAAATTTTTTATACTGGTTATTAACATTTGGAATAATTATGCGCAATTTTAATGTAGGTATAGTTGCTGATTGGTTTATTACATATGCAGGCTCTGAGAAAGTTGTTGCAGAGTTTATTAAGGTTTTCCCCGATTCTGAACTTTATTCAGTTGTAGACTTTCTTTCAAAAGAAAATAAAAAATATTTTCAGGATAAAGACATCACAACAACTTTTATTCAGAACTTACCAAAAGCTAAAAATAAATATCAAAGCTATTTACCATTGATGCCACTAGCTATTGAACAGTTAGATGTTTCTAAACATGATGTAATTATATCGAGTTGTCATGCAGTAGCTAAGGGTGTTTTAACTGGACCTGATCAATTGCATATTAGCTACATTCATTCTCCTATTAGGTATGCTTGGGATCTTCAACACCAATATCTTCGGGAGGCAGGGTTAGATAAAGGTTTCAAAGGACTTTTAGCAAAATATATTCTTCACAAAATGAGAATGTGGGATGTACGTACTGCTAATGGAGTAGATCACTTTATTGCAAATTCACATTTTATAGCTAGGCGAATTAAGAAAGTTTATGGGCGTGATGCTGATGTTATTTATCCTCCTGTTGACGTAGAGAGATTTAAATTAAATGAGAATAAAGAAGAATACTACCTGACTGCCTCTAGATTAGTGCCATATAAAAGAATAGACCTCATTGTTGATGCATTCAAGGCAATGCCTGATAAAAAGTTGATTGTCATTGGTGATGGTCCAGAAATGAAAAAGATACGTGACAAAGCAAGTGCAAATACTGAAATACTTGGCTTTCAGTCTAATGAAATTATGGAAAATTGCATGCGGAATGCTAAGGCATTTGTTTTTGCAGCTGAGGAAGATTTTGGTATCACTCCAGTTGAAGCACAGGCCTGTGGTACTCCAGTCATTGCCTATGGAAAAGGAGGCGTCTTGGAAACGATACGTGGAATGTCGAAAACTACTCCGACAGGAGTTTTCTTTGATAAACAACATGTTGACTCTATAATTGATGCTGTAAATAAATTTGAGTCGAACTTTGATCTTTTTGCTCCGATTGAATGCAGAAATAATGCCATGCGGTTTTCAGAGGAGCGATTTAAAAACGAAATTCATTCATATGTAAACGATAAATGGAATGATTTCAAAGGACGTATTGAGAATTAAATAAAATCATTCATTCTTTACTATATATTTTTGGAATATGATTTTGGTGGTGATACAATTCATCATCATATTTTTTATATCAATATATGCGTTGTATTTAAACTTTGCTTGTGATGAAAATCCCACGAAGCTGGCCAAATGTCAAAAAATAAATTAATTGTTAAGAATACTATTTTTTTAGCGACAAGAACTGTAATATCAATATTAATTTCTCTTTATACCACAAGAGTTGTATTATATCAATTAGGTACTAATGATTATGGTTTATTTAATGTAATATATGGCGTGGTTGCTCTTACGGTATTTTTATCAGCAGCTATGAATGAGTCAGTTCAACGTTACATTTCCCTCGATCTTGGACGTGGAGATATACAAGCTGTTAGGAATACGATTAAGAATAGTTTATGCATTTATTTATTTTTATCTCTTTCATTTACTTTTGTTCTCTTTTCTTTAAATAATTATGTCATCACATCTTTAATCAACATTCCTCATTCATCTATAATTGTTGCAAAGAAGGTTTATGGCATTGCAGTATTGTCAATTTTTATTTCTATAATTCAGACGCCATTTAATGCAATTGTTATCGCTCACGAAAGAATGTCCTTTTATGCATATATGTCGATTTTTGACGTCAGCTCAAAATTGTTAATTGCTTTTTCATTGTCTATTGTAACACACGATAAAGTGTTGTTTTATTCTTTGTTTTTACTCTTTTCTTCTGTGATAACATTCATAATCTACACTGTTTTTTGTTTTTTTAGCTTTAAAGATAATTTTAAAAATGGTTTTCTTTCGATTTCAGTAATGAAGGACATTGCCTCTTTTTCCTTTTGGAATATTTTTGGTAATTTCGCTTATGTTTGTAGAACTCAAGGGATAAATATTGCAATTAATATATTTTTTTCAACTGCAACAAATGCTGCATATGCAATATCTACTTCTGTTTTAAATGCAATGACATCACTTACGCAATCTCTTGCACTTGCAATCAGGCCTCAGATTTTTAAGTCATATGTTAATCAGTCTGATAGTAATAGATATAAGATGTTGATTTTTTTTGGATCAAAGTATACTTTTTCCTTATTATTCCTTTTGTCCTTTCCGATTATTCTTCTTACTGAGCAAGTGCTTTCGATTTGGTTAGTTAATGTTCCTTTCTGTGCAGTAATATTTGTACGAATTATACTCTCTGTTGCATTGGTTGATAGTCTTTCATCCAGCATAATTGCAGGAATTCAAGCGTCGGGAAGAATTAAGGTATACCAACTTGTTGTTGGTTTTATGGTTTTTATGTCCTTGCCATTGACATATTTTTCCTATAAATTGAACTATCCTCCATACAGTGCATTTGTTATTCTTTTCATAATTTCGATAATAAATTTAAATCTTAGAATATTTTTTCTCAAAAAAGCCACAGGATTTACATTTAAAGATTATTATTCTTTAGTAATATTACCCTGTATGTGTTCTGTCATCTTGGTTATAGCTACTAACTACTTTTTGTTGAATTTTTTTAAATATGATTCAATTTTGAACACGTTTGTAAGTATAACATTACACTATATCGTAACGTTTTTTGTGTTATGTATAACAGTTCCCTCTAAGGAGGAAAGACAATTTGTCTTAAACTATATGTTGAGGAAGTTTAAGTGACTATAAAAGAGATTGTACGGAATGAACTTTGTACTGGATGCGGTGTTTGTATCTCAGAAGATAAGAGTAATTCATCAGAGATGATATGGAATTCTCAGGGTTTTTTAGTCCCGCAATTATCAAATTCCTCGGATGAGAAGTCGATGGAAAGGGTTTGCCCATTTAGTTTGAATGGACAATATAATGAAGACACTCTTGCAAAACTTTTTTTTAAGAATGCACCACACCAAGATAGTGATATTGGTTTTTACTCGAACTTATATTTTGGGTTCTCTAAGGAACATAGAGCTACATCCTCTTCTGGAGGAATGGCTACTTTTTTATTCGAGCAGATTTTATTGTTAAACCAAGCAGATCATCTTTTTATAGTTAAAGAAATTGATGGTAAGTATGGATATCAACTTCATAGCTCGGTTGATTCTATAAAAGAAATATCAAAAACACGTTATTATCCTGTCACACTTGAATCACTTTTTTCAGAAATTGACAACATTAAAGGTACTATAGCTATTTCAGGTGTTGCATGTTTTATTAAAGCAATTAGGTTAAAACAAGTTTATAATCAGGAATTGAGGGATAAAATTACATTCTTGGTTGGCATCATTTGCGGGGGGCTAAAAAGCAAATATTATACGGATTTTCTGGCGCAATCCTCAGGCTGCTTCGATGATTATAGTAATGCAGAGTATCGTGTAAAAAAACCAGAAAGTTATGCACTTGATTATAAATTTACGTGCAAAGAAAAATATGGTGAAAGAATACATGTTGTAGAAATGCGGAAAATGGGAGATATGTGGGGGACTGGACTGTTTAAATCAAACGCCTGTGATTTTTGTGATGATGTCACAACAGAACTAGCAGATATATCCCTTGGTGATGCTTGGATCGAACCTTATAGCTCAGATGGTATGGGGAACAGTGTTGTGATCGCGCGAAGTGCTCTTGCTGATGATATTGTTAAAAAAGGGATAGCGGATGGTAGCTTGAATTTAGTTCCTGCTTCTCTTGAGCAAGTCAAGTCATCTCAACAAGGTAGTTTTAATCATAGGCATAAGGGGCTTTTGTTTAGGATAAAAGATGCTGAATCAAGAGGAAGGCTTTATCCGATAAAAAGGGCTAGATTTTTATCTAAGCAGTCTATTTTGTTTAATGAAATTCAACGTTTGCGGATGAAAACTAGAGAAAATAGCTTGGCTCTTTGGGTTAATACGCAAAATGTTGATGAGTTTAATGATTCTTTTACGCCATACCTGAATAAATTAAAAAGAGTTACTAAATTCCAAAAAATCGTATTGAAAGTTAATAGAAAAATAAAAAAACTACGAGGTGTTAAATAAATGAAAATTGCAATACTGACATTGCCTCTTCACGTTAATTATGGTGGGAATGTACAAAATTTTGCATTACAACAAACTTTACTTAAGTTAGGGCATGATGTGGTTACTATCAATTGCCAGGAAGCTAAGATAGGTACTTTGAGGTACGGCCTTTCTACAGCAAAGCGCTTGTTTCAGCAACCTAAGAGTAGCAGACGCTTACTTTTCACCAAAAAAGAAAAAGAAATTATTTCTCTTAACCACAAGCGTTTTATTTGTGATTATATTAAATTAACCGAACCTGTTGATTTCACAGAGTTGAGTCTTTTTTTTAAAAAAAATAAATTTGATGCTGTATTTGTTGGTAGTGATCAAGTTTGGCGGCCTAAGTACACACCTTGCATTGAATCCTATTTCTTAAGTTTTATTCAAGATAATACAGCAATCAAGAAAATATCTTATGCAGCTTCATTTGGCTCCGATAAATGGGAGTACAATAGTCAGCAGCATTCCATTTGTAAGTCACTCATTGAAAAGTTCGATGCTTTATCCGTACGAGAGTCTCTTGGTGCTGATATGTGTAAAGAATATTTTTCAGTAAATGCACAGCATGTGTTAGATCCAACAATGCTATTGACAAAAGAAGAATATATAGAGATTTTTAAGAGTGAAAATCTTCCTAATCATAAAGGGAAATTATTTAATTATACATTGGACGTTGATGAAGCGAAAAATAAGTTAATAAGAAATATATCGTCACATGTACATAAAGATTTTTTTACTACATACCCAGAGAAAACACAGAAAAAAACTTTATTTATTCACGATATTAAGACCTACCAGTATCCTTCTGTTCCAGCTTGGTTGAAATCTTTTTTTGATGCTGACTTTATAATTACAGATTCATTCCATGGCACAGTTTTTTCTATTATTTTTAATAAACCCTTTATTGCACTTTCTAACAAAGAACGTGGGGCAGCAAGATTTATATCGCTATTGAATATGTTCGGCTTAGAGTCGCGCCTTGTTACTGATGTTGATAAATTCGATAAAAATATAATTGATGATAATATTGATTATGTTGAAGTCAATAAACGACTTGAGCAATATCGCATAATGTCTTTAGATTTCATAAGTAATGCGTTGAGTTAAAGATGTTAGTAATATATGTTTTGACTTTTACTTGACTATGGTTGTTTCTTTGTGGGTTTTTCATGCAACAATAGGCATGTTTTTTTTGGCTATATTCCTTCCCGGCTTTGAGCTAACATAATCTTCACATTTAAGCTGCGAACAGTCGCAGTGACCACACCTGACAGGAGTATGTAATGTCCAAGCAACAGATCGGGGTTGTCGGTATGGCAGTGATGGGGCGTAACCTTGCGCTCAACATCGAGAGCCGCGGTTATACCGTCTCCGTTTTCAACCGCTCCCGTGAAAAGACCGAAGAAGTGATTGCCGAGAATCCAGGCAAGAAACTGGTCCCTCATTATACTGTGCAAGAGTTTGTTGAATCACTCGAGACTCCGCGCCGTATCCTGTTAATGGTGAAGGCGGGTGCAGGCACTGACAGTGCCATCGACTCTCTGAAGCCTTACCTGGACAAGGGTGACATCATCATCGATGGTGGTAATACCTTCTTCCAGGATACTATTCGTCGTAATCGTGAGCTTTCTGCTGAAGGTTTTAACTTCATCGGAACCGGCGTGTCCGGCGGTGAAGAAGGGGCTCTTAAAGGTCCTTCGATCATGCCTGGCGGTCAGAAAGAAGCTTATGAACTGGTTGCTCCAATTCTCATGCAGATAGCTGCTGTCGCTGAAGACGGTGAGCCGTGTGTAACCTATATCGGTGCCGATGGTGCTGGTCATTATGTCAAAATGGTTCACAACGGTATTGAATACGGCGATATGCAACTGATTGCAGAAGCCTACGCTTTACTGAAAGGTGGTCTCGCGCTTTCTAATGAAGAGCTGGCGCAAACCTTTACCGAATGGAATGAAGGTGAGCTCAGCAGCTATCTCATTGACATCACAAAAGACATCTTCACCAAAAAGGATGAAGAGGGTAAATATCTGGTCGATGTGATCCTCGATGAAGCGGCAAACAAAGGCACCGGTAAATGGACCAGCCAAAGCTCTCTTGACCTCGGTGAACCGCTGTCGCTCATCACTGAATCTGTATTCGCTCGCTACATCTCTTCTCTGAAAGATCAGCGTGTAGCTGCTTCGAAAGTTCTTACCGGACCGCAGGCTAAGAGTGCTGGCGATAAAGCGGAGTTCGTTGAGAAAGTTCGTCGCGCTCTGTATCTGGGCAAAATCGTCTCTTACGCTCAAGGCTTCTCCCAGTTGCGCGCGGCTTCTGATGAATACCACTGGGATCTTAACTACGGTGAGATCGCGAAAATCTTCCGTGCCGGCTGTATTATTCGTGCTCAGTTCCTGCAAAAGATTACTGATGCCTATGAGCAGAATGCCGGCATTGCCAACCTGCTGCTGGCTCCATATTTCAAGCAGATCGCCGATGATTATCAGCAAGCCCTGCGCGATGTTGTTGCATACGCAGTACAGAATGGTATTCCGGTTCCGACGTTCTCTGCTGCCATTGCATACTACGATAGCTATCGTTCCGCAGTCTTGCCTGCGAACTTGATACAGGCACAGCGTGACTACTTTGGTGCACATACCTATAAGCGTACCGATAAAGAAGGAGTGTTCCACACCGAGTGGATGGATTAACTAGCTGACAAACAACCTGGCAAAAGCCAGGTTGTTTTTTAATTCAAAAATATCAAATAGTATTTAATTTTTTTGATTGTATATAATAAGGTTATTCCTTTCTTGTCTATGTGGTATTTCTCTATTTGCACTTTTAATTGAACTTGCAAATAAAGAAGTTATTACTTCCATCACGTCACATTTAATATTTCATATTTATTAAGGATTATATCATGTTACTTCCTGTGATTATGGCGGGTGGCACCGGTAGCCGCCTGTGGCCGATGTCCCGTGAACTCTACCCCAAACAGTTTCTCCGACTGTACGGGCAGAACTCCATGTTGCAGGAAACCATCTCGCGCCTCTCCGGTCTGGATACCCATGAGCCTATGGTTATCTGCAATGAAGAGCACCGCTTCCTGGTGGCTGAACAGCTAAGACAGCTCAACAAGCTGTCGAAGAATATCATTCTTGAGCCGGTGGGCCGCAACACGGCACCGGCCATCGCCCTCGCGGCACTGCAGGCCACGCAGAATGGCGATGACCCGCTGATGCTTGTCCTGGCAGCGGACCACATTATCAATAATCAGCAGGTCTTCCACGACGCCATCCGCGTTGCTGAGCAGTATGCGCATGCTGACCATCTGGTCACCTTCGGTATCGTTCCGAACACCCCGGAAACCGGCTACGGCTATATCCAGCGCGGCGATTCGCTGGGGGAAGGGGAGCATGCGCCTTATCAGGTCGCCCGCTTTGTCGAGAAGCCTGACCTGGAGCGTGCGCAGGCCTATCTGGCCTCCGGGGAATATTACTGGAACAGCGGTATGTTTATGTTCCGGGCGAAAAAGTATCTCTCCGAGCTGGCAAAGTTCCGCCCGGATATTCTCGAAGTCTGCACGGCTGCGGTCAATGCGGCCGATAGCGGCAGCGACTTTATCAGCATCCCGCATGAGGTGTTCAGCACCTGTCCCGACGAATCCGTTGACTATGCGGTAATGGAAAAGACCGCCGATGCGGTGGTGGTGGGGCTGGACGCGGACTGGAGCGACGTCGGCTCATGGTCAGCCCTGTGGGATGTCAGCCCCAAAGATGAGCTTGGCAACGTGCTGAACGGCGATGCCTGGGTGCACAACAGCCAGAACTGCTACATCAACAGCGATGAAAAGTTGGTGGCGGCTATCGGCGTTGAGGACTTGGTGATCGTTAGTACCAAGGATGCGGTGCTGGTGATGAATAAAAACCGCGCCCAGGACGTGAAAAAGGTCGTGGAGTACCTGAAGGCCAACCAGCGCAGCGAATATAAACGACACCGCGAAATCTACCGTCCGTGGGGCCGCAGCGACGTGGTGGTTCAGACTCCGCGCTTCAATGTTAACCGTATCACCGTCAAGCCGGGCGGGGCGTTCTCCATGCAGATGCACCACCACCGCGCCGAGCACTGGGTGATCCTCGCAGGCACGGGGCAGATAACGGTCAACGGTAAGCAGTTCCTGCTGACTGAAAATCAGTCTACCTTTATTCCCATTGGTGCCGAACACTGCCTGGAGAATCCTGGACGTATCCCACTGGAAGTGTTGGAGATCCAGTCCGGCTCCTATCTGGGCGAAGACGATATTATCCGTATTAAAGACCAGTATGGTCGTTGCTAATTTGTATTTAAGGATTAAATAGATGGCAAAATTAAACTGTTTTAAAGCTTACGATATCCGCGGCGAACTGGGTGAAGAATTAAACGAAGATATTGCCTACCGTATCGGACGTGCCTATGGCGAATTCTTGAAACCAAAAACGATAGTCGTGGGCGGTGATGTCCGTCTGACCAGCGAGTCCTTGAAGCTGGCACTGGCCAACGGGCTGATGGATGCGGGAACGGACGTTCTGGACATTGGTCTGAGCGGAACCGAAGAGATTTACTTCGCCACCTTCCACTTGGGCGTGGACGGCGGGATTGAGGTGACGGCCAGCCATAACCCGATGAACTATAATGGAATGAAACTGGTGCGGGAGAATGCGAAACCCATCAGTGGCGACACCGGGCTGCGCGACATCCAGCGTCTGGCGGAAGAGAATCAGTTTGCGCCAGTGGACGCATCCCGTCGCGGCACCCTGCGTCAGATATCGGTGCTGCAGGAGTACGTGGACCACCTGATGGGCTACGTGAACCTGGCCAGCTTCACCCGTCCACTGAAGCTGGTGGTGAACTCCGGCAACGGCGCTGCCGGTCACGTGATTGATGAAGTGGAGAAACGTTTTGTGGCGGCAGGCGTGCCAGTGACCTTTATCAAGGTGCATCACCAGGCTGACGGCAATTTCCCGAATGGAATCCCGAACCCGCTGCTGCCGGAGTGCCGGCAGGACACCGCGGATGCGGTGCGCGAGCACGGCGCGGACATGGGGATCGCCTTTGACGGTGACTTCGACCGCTGCTTTATGTTTGATAACGATGCAGAATTTATCGAAGGCTATTATATTGTTGGCTTGCTGGCGGAAGCGTTCCTGCAGAAGCAGCCGGGCGCCCGGATTATTCACGACCCGCGCCTGACGTGGAATACGGTGGATATGGTGACCCGCAGCGGCGGCACACCGGTGATGTCGAAAACCGGGCATGCGTTTATTAAAGAGCGGATGCGTCAGGAAGATGCGATTTACGGCGGGGAAATGAGCGCACACCACTATTTCCGCGACTTCGCCTACTGCGACAGCGGGATGATCCCGTGGTTGCTGGTGGCGGAGCTACTGTGTCTGAAGATCAGCCCGCTGAAGGCGCTGGTGGCGGACCGGCAGGCGGCGTTCCCGGCGTCCGGGGAAATTAACCGCAAGCTGGAGAATGCGACGGCGGCAATTGCGCGCATCCGTGAGCGCTATGAACCGGATGCCGTCAACGTGGACACCACCGACGGCATCAGTATTGAATATCCGGAGTGGCGTTTTAACCTGCGCAGCTCAAACACCGAGCCGGTAGTGCGCCTCAACGTCGAGTCAAAAGGAGACGATGAATTAATGAAGGCTAAAACAGAAGAAATATTAGCTTTAATGAAATAGAAATTAATCTGCATAGAGCCATAGCATAGGTGCGTGGAATGATGCATCACCTTATGGCTCTTTCTTGACTTCCCATCTTTCTGAGAGTAAAACCGCCACAAGCGTTGATTACCAGGGTGGCTAATATGCCGCCGTCCAGTTAACTGATTAAAGTGTGATCGAATGAAAATTACTATTTCCGGTACCGGTTATGTTGGTTTATCGAATGGCATCCTGATTGCGCAAAACCACGAAGTGGTGGCGCTGGATATCATTCAATCCAAAGTTGATATGATTAACCAAAAGATTTCTCCGATTGTCGATAAGGAGATCCAGGAATATCTGGCGGAAAAACCGTTGAATTTTCGCGCGACAACTGACAAGCATGATGCCTATCGTGATGCAGATTATGTCATTATCGCTACGCCCACTGACTACGATCCGAAAACGAACTACTTCAATACTTCGACCGTTGAAGCCGTTATTCGTGATGTCACCGAGATTAACCCAGACGCGGTAATGATTATTAAATCCACCATTCCCGTTGGCTTTACGCGTGATATTAAAGAGCGCCTGGGCATTGATAACGTCATTTTCTCTCCTGAGTTTCTGCGTGAAGGCCGCGCGCTTTACGACAATCTGCACCCGTCTCGTATCGTCATTGGTGAACGTTCAGAACGCGCGGAGCGTTTTGCTAATCTGCTGAAAGAAGGCGCGATTAAGCAGGATATCCCGACGCTGTTTACTGACTCTACCGAAGCTGAGGCGATTAAGTTATTCGCCAATACCTACCTGGCGTTGCGCGTAGCCTACTTTAATGAACTGGACAGCTATGCTGAAAGCCAGGGTCTGAACAGTAAACAGATCATCGAAGGCGTGTGTCTCGATCCGCGAATCGGTAATCACTATAACAATCCATCCTTTGGCTACGGCGGCTACTGCCTGCCGAAAGATACCAAGCAGCTGCTGGCAAACTACGAATCTGTACCGAATAACATCATCGGTGCCATCGTCGATGCTAACCGCACGCGTAAAGATTTTATCGCTGACTCCATCCTGGCGCGCAAGCCTAAGGTCGTTGGTATCTATCGCCTGATCATGAAGAGTGGCTCCGATAACTTCCGCGCTTCCTCAATTCAGGGCATCATGAAGCGTATCAAAGCCAAAGGTATCCCGGTCATTATCTACGAACCGGTTATGCAGGAAGATGAGTTCTTTAATTCGCGCGTGGTTCGCGATTTCGACGCGTTCAAACAAGAAGCTGACGTGATTGTCTCAAACCGAATGGCTGAAGAGCTGTCGGATGTCGCAGACAAAGTGTATACCCGCGATTTGTTCGGTAGTGACTAAATCCCACCTCTGGCCGGGAGATGTGCTGCCGGCCAGAATATTTCTCTCTCCTGAAGGGTTCAGCTATTCGCCTGACGAATCGTATCGCTTCTCCTCCTCGGCCCAACTCCCTAAAAAACGTGACCTCGCTTAAATTCTTCAATCGATCATCTTGTCCCAACCATTGAGGTCGGATATGTTAAATTCACCTTGTGAAGAGCTACCGTCACTGTGATGTAGACGCTGGAGATAAGCGCCGGAAGGTAAAACAGAGCCTGCTTGCAGGCTTTTGTTGTTTCTGGATCCCGGGTTCTCAGGCTTACTGCGTTGCGGTGAGGCGCTGATTGATATTTACACGGGAAGGGACGGGATCTTTCAAGGGAAGGGCGCAGGCATAGCAAACGCAAGCCATTCATGGCCATGAGAATTGCGTGCTGATGCTAAGGGTATAGTATCAGTTTAATATGACATTTTTATTTTAAAAGATATCCAATGCCAGCTGTAAAGACTATGCCTATCCCCACCGCTGGCAGTGTTTTATTCTTATATTATTATTTCCTATGCCTGTATTATAATTATATTAAGTTTTCTTTTCACCACTTTCGTTTGTTAAAAGTCAGCTTGGTCTTTTTCTGATCTTTGATATAAGAAATCAGAAAATAGACTGAAACAATCAACAGGATGGCAGCAACTGCTAAGAAAATTATGTTTGCCATAATGCGTACCAGAATGAAAGGAATATTATAAATCCGTTTGCCTGCGAACTAATATCTCTGCAAAAGCATGCCTTTGCCTGCCTAACATATCCTGAATTTAAGAAAATTCCTATAAGGTGTTTGTGGTTTTTTTTTGAGAAAAGTGGAAAAAACTTTTTCATTACCGTTACGTTGAACAATAGCGCTGTGGCTGACTTTACTGGCAGACTGATGCGCTGGGGATTGATCCCTTTATAAGGTAATGCTCTTCGGTGAAAGTAATGGAAGTGGCTTAGATGAGAGTTTGTTGAAGGTTTTGTTTGCTTCGTGTTAAATCTGTGTTTAGGTATTGTGTGGTTTTTAGCGGCAGGCCATGAAAAATGACGTCTCTCAACTCGCAGCAGGATGGATAAGTTTATCCGATGACCATTTCAGATATAAAAAAGCCGCAGTAGCGTTCTGCTGCGGCTAAATCCACAATGCCTGATGTGACTACGCCTTGTAGTACGCTTTATACCAGTCAACGAAGTTCTTCACTCCCTGCCTGACCGTTGTCTGCGGTCTGAATCCCACCGCATCATACAGCGGCCTGGTATCTGCGCTGGTTTCCAGTACATCGCCCGGCTGTATTGGCATCATATTTTTCTCCGCCACCATCCCCAGAGCCTCTTCCAGAGCAGTGATGTAATCCATGAGCTCAACGGGTGAGCTATTCCCGATGTTATACACCCGGTATGGCGCAGAGCTATCCGCTGGTGAACCCGTTTCAACGGTCCATTCCGGATTAGGCTGCGGGATAATGTCCTGCATCCTTACAACCGCCTCAACGATATCGTCAATGTAGGTGAAGTCGCGCTTCATCTTGCCGTAGTTGTAGACATCAATACTCTTACCCTCAAGCATGGCTTTCGTAAACTTGAACAGCGCCATATCCGGACGGCCCCACGGGCCGTAGACGGTAAAGAATCTCAGTCCGGTGGTTGGAATGCCATAAAGATGCGAGTAGGTATGCGCCATCAGTTCATTCGCTTTCTTGGTGGCGGCATACAGCGAAACCGGATGATCAACCGAATCCTCCGTAGAGAACGGCATTTTACGGTTCAGGCCATAGACCGAACTGGATGAGGCATAGAGCAAATGCTCAACGTTGTTGTGTCTGCAGCCTTCAAGAATGTTCAGATAACCAATCAGGTTAGCGTCAGCATAAGCGAACGGGTTTTCCAGGGAGTAGCGAACTCCTGCCTGCGCGGCGAGATGGATCACTCGGTTAAATTTCTCGTTAGCAAAAAGCCGGGCAATACCTTCACGATCCGCGAGATCGATTTTGTGAAAACTGAACAGGGGAGATTGCAGTAAATCCAGACGGGCCTGCTTAAGATTGACGTCATAATAGTCGTTCATGTTGTCGAGGCCGACAACCTCATGACCCGCCTCCAGAAGGCGCTTGCAGGTATGAAAGCCGATGAATCCTGCGGCTCCAGTTACTAAAAATTTCATATTCATCCTCTGGGGTGACTGTGTCCCGCTATCTATTCGTTGATTTTACACTGGCTTGCCGCGTGGATCACCTGCTTTACCGTTGCTGATTATGTTCATATGTTCGTTGGGGAAGCGCTGGCGTCCGGATATCAATGGGTTTGTACTGGCGTTCTGTAGTTTGAATGAAATTCATTATCTGTGCTTTATGATTAGCAAGATAATGATTGCGTATGGTTTGATCGCGTACTCAGGATTCCCTGTTCTGCCCGGATGGTTTATGCCCCGGAGAAATAACGCAGATTAAAATTGATTTTATGTTTGAGTTTACAATTATTTCACATTGAAGGCGGGTTTTTAAGATTTTTCTTTTTAAATCAAAGGGTTGTTTTCTTTTCTAAATTTTGTTTAAATTATGTTTACCTCCTGAATCATTTGCAATATGAATTGATTGGCAACGTATTTTCATTTTTATTCCTATAGACCAGCGCTATAATGCTGCTGCTCATTTGCATGACCATTGTGTTGTCAGCTTAATCAGCTATCCTGTGCGCAGCATTAAATATGACACTAAACTGATTGTTGGCGTCATTTCAATCAATATTGGAGCACAGTTTGCGCTGATTCATCAGAAGATGAATGGGCAGATAACGGAGACAGAGCCCTGTGACGCATGAAAAACAGGCTTGTCGGATGAGCGAATTGAGAAATTCCTGATGGATGAGGCGAAAGCAAACAGCGAGAGTGTGCCCCTGCTTGAATCTTTATCGTTTTCAAGCGAGCAACACCCGGTGTCACGGGCGGCCACTTTTTCGACAGCCGCTGTTTAACCTCAGGACGGCGTTGAGCCAGTGCGCTGTGGTTGTGATAACTGGCGCTGGAGGTTCTGACAGACAAGATAGATGAATCATTACGCAGTTTGGTTGCGACAGCCAAGGGCGGTAGCGTGATTTAAAGCTATCTCATAACATTAAGGGGAGGGGGTATCTGACTGAAAAATAGCAGTTTTTACTGTTTGCCATGAAACAGCACATTAACTGGTCATCTCCAGGTCAGCATCTCACTTGTCCCAGTTCGGTATGCAAGATCTACAATGGTCGGCTGCTGCCAGTGCATTAAAGCGGAGACAAAACTCGGGAAAATCTTGCTTTAATCTATGTGCTTAGGTTTTCAGCTCGGATGCACAAGTCACGGTATCTACCGGCAATCTATAAGTTCGGGCGTTAGAGCTATCGCAGCTGACGGGGGTTTAGTCAGCTACAGCGCGAAATCTAAAGTGCATAACAAAATGCTTAAAATTTCGTAGAATAATTTATGAGTATAAAAATGAAGTATAATCTAGGGTATTTATTTGACCTGCTTGTTGTTATCACTAATAAAGATCTAAAGGTACGGTATAAAAGTAGCGTGTTTGGTTATTTATGGTCAATTGCCAATCCTTTGCTTTTTGCGATGATCTACTATTTTATTTTTAAACTGATCATGCGTGTTCAGATACCTAATTATACCCTTTTTCTAATAACGGGGCTGTTTCCCTGGCAGTGGTTTGCAAGCTCAGCAACAAATTCACTTTTTTCATTTATTGCTAATGCGCAAATTATTAAAAAAACTGTATTTCCGCGCTCAGTTATCCCGCTCAGTAATGTCATGATGGAAGGGTTACACTTCTTGTGTACCATTCCTGTCATCGTCGCTTTTCTTTTTGTCTACGGTATGCGTCCTTCGCTTTCGTGGCTGTGGGGAATACCGCTCATTGCTATCGGGCAGGTGATATTCACCTTTGGCATATCCATAATCTTTTCAACGTTGAATCTATTTTTTAGAGATCTGGAAAGATTTGTGACTCTCGGTATTATGTTGATGTTCTACTGTACGCCCATTTTATACGCATCCGATATGATTCCGGCAAAATATAGCTGGGTTATTGACTATAACCCTCTGGCGAGTATGATTTTAAGCTGGCGCAACTTATTTATGGATGGGGTTTTAAACTATGAGCATATTTCAGTATTATATTTGACGGGTATAGTGCTGACGGTTATCGGTCTGAGTATTTTTAATAAATTAAAATATCGCTTTGCAGAGATCTTGTGATGGAACCAGTAATTGATTTTAATAATGTGACAAAAGAGTATCCACTTTACCATCATATTGGCTCAGGTATTAAAGATTTAATATTTCATCCCAAAAGAGCATTTCAATTACTGAAGGGCCGCAAATATCTTGCTATTCAGGATGTTTCTTTTACGGTCGGTAAAGGAGAGGCCGTTGCGCTCATCGGGCGAAATGGCGCAGGTAAAAGCACATCTTTGGGGCTGGTTGCCGGCGTGATAAAACCCACAAAAGGATCGGTCACCACGCGTGGGCGAGTCGCTTCAATGCTTGAGCTGGGCGGCGGCTTTCATCCAGAATTGACGGGGCGCGAGAACATTTTTCTTAATGCCACACTTCTTGGGTTACGCCGTAAAGAGGTGCAGCAGCGAATGGAGCGCATCATTGAATTTTCGGAATTAGGGGAATTTATCGATGAGCCGATCCGCGTCTATTCTAGCGGTATGCTAGCGAAGCTTGGTTTTTCTGTTATCAGTCAAGTTGAGCCTGATATTTTGATTATCGATGAAGTGCTTGCCGTCGGCGATATTTCTTTTCAGGCTAAATGTATCAAGACGATTAAAGAGTTCAAAAATCGTGGCGTGACAATATTGTTTGTTAGCCACAACATGAGTGATGTGGAAAAGATATGCGATCGGGTTGTCTGGATCGAAAATCATCGTCTGCGGGAAATCGGTTCTGCTGAAAGAATCATCGAACTTTATAAACAAGCAATGGCCTAAATCTGGTAATTAAATGAATAGTATTAAGATCTATACCTGTCATCATAAGCCGAGCGCATTCCTTAATGCATCGATTATCAAACCATTGCATGTAGGTAAAGCCAACTCCTATAATGATATCGGCTGTATTGGCGATGATACAGGTGATAATATTTCGTTTAAAAACCCTTTTTACTGTGAGTTAACAGCACATTATTGGGTTTGGAAAAATGAATCTCTTTCTGATTATGTCGGCTTTATGCATTATCGCCGACATCTGAACTTTTCCTCAGAGCAGAGCTTTCCCGAAGATAATTGGGGCGTCGTTAATTCACCCGTTATTGATGCAGAGTATGAAAAGCAGTTTGGTTTAACCGACACGGCAATCCAGGATTGTATTTCAGGGTTTGACCTGCTGTTACCAAAGAAGTGGTCTGTGACCTCTGCCGGCAGTAAAAATAACCTCGATCATTATGAGAAAGGTGAGTTTTTACATATAAAGGACTATCTGGCTGCCCTGGAGGTTGTCGAAGAGCTTTATCCGGATTATAAAGCGGCTATTCAGCAGTTTAACAATGCCACAGATGGCTATTATACGAACATGTTTGTGATGCACAAAGATATGTTCGTAGATTATTCAGAATGGCTCTTCGCGATTTTGGCTAATCTTGAAAGCCGCATCTCTATGAATAATTATAACGCGCAAGAAAAGCGTGTTATTGGACATATTGCTGAGCGTCTTTTTAACATTTATATTATTAAGCAGCAGCAAGACCGGGCCCTGAAAGTTAAAGCACTTCAGCGCACTTTCGTGACGAATGAGACATTCAACGGCAAGCTGGAACCGGTTTTTCCTCATGCTGCACCGATAGTCATCAGTTTTGATGACAACTATGCCATCAGCGGTGGAGCCTTAATCAACTCCATTGTTCGCCATTCTGATAAAAACACCCATTACGATATTGTTGTGCTGGAAAATAAGGTGAGTAACCTTAACAAGCAGCGCTTACTAAAACTGGTCTCGGCCCATACAAACTTTTCACTGCGTTTCTTTGATGTGAATGTATTCACGGAATTGAATGGCGTACATACCCGAGCGCACTTTAGCGCATCAACCTATGCTCGCTTGTTTATTCCGCAGCTTTTCCGTGAATATGAGAAGGTCATTTTTATCGATTCCGATACTGTGGTGAAGGCCGATCTTGCGACTTTGCTTAATGTCGACCTCGGCGCAAACCTTGTTGCCGCTGTTAAAGATATCGTGATGGAAGGCTTCGTCAAGTTTGGTGCGATGTCGGAGTCGGCAGATGGCGTGATGCCCGCCGGCGAGTATCTGCAAAAAACGCTTAAAATGACCAATCCGGATGAGTATTTCCAGGCGGGAATTATCGTTTTTAACGTTGCCCAGATGGTGCAGGAAGATACCTTCTCCGCGCTGATTAAGACGCTCAAAGAGAAGAAATACTGGTTCCTCGACCAGGACATCATGAACAAAGTCTTCTATGGCCGGGTTGAATTTTTACCGCTGGAGTGGAATGTCTATCATGGTAATGGCAATACGGATGACTTTTTCCCCAATCTCCAGTTCGCAACATATATGCGCTTTTTAAAAGCCAGAAAGAATCCGAATATGATTCACTATGCCGGGGAGAATAAACCGTGGAATACGGACAAGGTCGACTTTTATGACGATTTCCTGGAAAACGTCATCAATACGCCATGGGAAAAAGAGGCCTATTTCCGTCAGTTATCTCCGGTAAATTCATCAAGTCCTGCGCATACTGCAGGGCAAACGCCAGTTCTGCTTCAGACTAAGATCAAAAAAGCGTTGATGCCTTTCCTCAATAAATATGCTCCTGTCGGTTCACCGAGGCGTAACAAGATAACAAAATACTACTATAAAGTTAGACGCTCAATTCTTGGTTAAGGCTGCTGGAGTTATATTATGAACAGTAAAAATATTCTCATCGTCGGAGCGGGTTTTTCCGGTGTGGTTATCGCACGCCAGCTTGCTGAACAGGGTCATCACATCAGAATTATTGACCAGCGTGACCACATAGGCGGTAACTCCTATGATGCGCGCGATCCGCAAACTGACGTTATGGTTCACGTTTATGGCCCGCATATCTTTCACACTGATAATGAAACAGTGTGGAACTATGTGACTCAGCACGCTGAAATGATGCCGTATGTGAACCGTGTCAAAGCAACGGTTAATGGCCAGGTGTTCTCTCTGCCGATCAACCTGCATACCATCAACCAGTTTTTTGCGAAGACCTGTTCGCCAGATGAGGCCCGGGCGCTTATTGCCGAAAAAGGGGACAGTTCGATCCTGGAACCGAAGACCTTTGAAGAACAGGCTCTGCGTTTTATCGGCAAAGAGCTCTATGAGGCGTTCTTCAAGGGCTATACCATCAAGCAGTGGGGGATGGAGCCTTCGCAGCTTCCTGCGTCGATTCTTAAGCGTCTGCCGGTTCGTTTTAACTACGATGATAATTACTTTAACCACAGATTTCAGGGCATGCCGAAACTGGGTTATACGAAAATGATTGAGTCAATCGCCAATCATGAAAATATCACTATCGAACTTCAGCAATCGTTTAATGCTGAAGAGAGAGAACAGTACGATCATGTGTTCTATAGCGGGCCGCTGGATGCCTTCTATTCCTATCAATATGGCCGACTGGGCTATCGTACTCTGGATTTTGAAAAATTCACCTGGCAGGGCGATTATCAGGGCTGCGCGGTGATGAATTACTGCTCACTGGATGTTCCTTACACCCGTATCACTGAACATAAGTACTTTTCGCCCTGGGAAACCCATGAAGGGTCGGTATGCTATAAGGAATACAGCCGCGAATGTGGCGAAAAGGATATCCCTTATTATCCGATTCGTCAGATGGGGGAGATGGCTTTACTCGATAAATATTTGTCCCTTGCGGAAAATGAAAAGAATATGACGTTTGTTGGCCGCCTTGGAACCTATCGATATCTGGATATGGATGTCACTATCGCTGAAGCATTAAATACAGCCGATAAGTACTTATCCTCCCTTAGCAGTAATGAGTCTATGCCAGTATTTACGGTTTCAGTGCGATGAATTGCTCCGCATTAATAGTCACGTATAATCGTTTAGAGAAGTTAAAACTGACTATTGCCAACACGGTGAAATTAAATTTTACAGCGATCGTCGTTGTCAATAACGGGTCCACGGATGGAACCCAGGCCTGGTTAGCCACCCTTAGCGACCCGCGAGTGATTGTTCTTAATCTGCCATCCAACAGCGGTGGCGCGGGTGGCTTTAAGGCCGGGAGTCAATATTTATGCGACAACGTCGATAGCGACTGGGTTTTCTTTTACGATGATGACGCCTGGCCCGAGAGCGATGCGCTGGAAAAATTTGCCCAGCTGGATAAGGCTAACTGTCGGGTGTTCACCGCTTTGGTCAAGGATCTTCAGGGGCAACCCTGTCCGATGAACATGCCTTTTGCCAAAGTTCCGTCGTCGTTTATGGACACATTACGCTACATCAGAAATCCTGCGGAGTTTCTTCCGTCGGTTTCCCGGGCGTGTGCGGTACAGACGGTTTCCTTTGTCGGGATGATTATTCAGCGAGATGTGCTGCAAAAGCGTCTCCACAGTATTCACGACGAGTTATTTTTATATTTTGACGATCTTTACTTTGGCTATCAGTTAACACTCGATGGCGAAGAGATTCGCTATTCTCCCGAGGTCATCTTTACCCACGATGTGAGTATCCAGGGGAAATGTATTATTCCCGAATGGAAGGTTTATTATCTTTGTCGAAATCTTATTTTGGCGAAGACAATTTTTCCGCGAGTTGCCATTTTTAGCCGTCTCTCAATCCTTTTACGGTTGATTAAATATGTATCAATATTGCCATGGCAACGCAATAAATTGTTATATTTTAAATACTTGCGTCGTGGAATTTTCCACGGTGTAAAAGGAATCAGCGGTAAGAATCATTAAGTGGATATAGCAATGAAAAAACTGTGTTATTTCATAAACTCGGATTGGTATTTTGATTTGCACTGGATTGATCGTGCGATCGCCGCCCGAGATGCTGGTTATGAGATTCACATCATCAGTCATTTTGTCGACGGTAAAGTGCTGAATAAATTTAAAACATTCGGTTTTAAGTGTCATAATGTTCCACTTGATGCTCAATCATTTAATGCATTAACTTTCTTTCGGGCCTTTTTTGCCTCCCGAAAGCTCATTAAAGAAATTAATCCCGACCTTTTACACTGTATTACTATTAAACCTTGTCTGATCGGTGGGCTCCTGTCCAGGACAAACAACCGTCCCGTCATCGTGAGTTTTGTCGGTCTGGGTCGTGTATTTTCTGGTGATACGGGTTTTCTTAAGCTATTGCGCAATATCACCATCATGGCCTACAAATATATTGCCAGTAATAAGCGCAGTATATTTATGTTTGAGCACGATAAAGATCGTAAAAAACTGGCGGGTTTTGTTGGGATTGACTATCAGCAGACTATTGTCATCGATGGCGCGGGTATCAATCCGGAGATCTATAAATATTCTCTGGAGCAGGAGCGTGACGTTCCGGTTGTGCTGTTTGCCAGCAGAATGCTCTGGAGTAAAGGGCTCGGGGATTTAATTGAAGCCAAGAAAATCCTCGAAGCAAGAAATATTCATTTTACGCTAAACGTTGCCGGGATACTCGTTGAAAACGATAAAGATGCCATATCCCTTGCGGTGATCCAGCAATGGCATAAAGAAGGCCTGATTAACTGGTTAGGTCACAGCTCTAACGTCTGCGACTTGATCGAGGAGTCGAACATCGTGGCATTACCTTCGATCTATTCCGAAGGCGTGCCGCGTATTTTGCTAGAGGCTTCCTCGGTTGGCCGGGCCTGCATTGCCTACGATGTTGGCGGCTGCGATAGCCTGATCATTAATAACGATAACGGCATTATCGTGAAAAGTAACTCTCCGCAGGAGCTGGCCGATAAGCTTGAATTCTTGTTAGCCAATCCCAAAGCACGAGTAGAGATGGGTATCAAAGGACGGCAACGCGTTCAGGATAAGTTTTCTAGCGGTATGATCATTAGCAAGACCTTAAAGACTTATCATGATGTGGTTCAGGGATGATGTAACGCAAGAGATTACAGCTTCATGTAAATCAAACACCTCCGAAGCGGTTGCATTTTAAGCTATGTAACTGCTCAGCAAACGCATGATGGGTTTAATGATTGCGTGCCTCTTATTTTGAAGGTGATTGAATGTCTGATGAATCAAGTAACGTTATTGTATCCGTTATTATCCCTGTCCATAACGCCGCGGAGTATATTGCTAAGACGCTTACTACGGTATTATCCCAGTCTTTAAAAGAGATTGAGATTATCCTTGTTAACGATAGCTCAACCGATAATACTCTGGATATTGTCAATAAAATAGCCAGTGAAGATTCGCGAGTCCGGGTTATCACCAATCCGAGCAACGTCGGTGGCGGCGAATCGCGAAATATCGGCTTACGTATCGCGACCGGCGAATACATCATTTTCCTCGACGATGACGATTACGCCGATAAAGAGATGTTAAAGAGAATGTCCGACCGGGCTACGGCCCAGCAAACGGATGTTGTTATCTGCCGGTGCCAGTCAGTCGATTTGCAAACCAATACCCGTTCTCCCATGCCTTTGTCGGCGCGTGAGGATTTACTGCCTGAAAAAGAGGTCTTCTCTTCACGGGAAATTGCTGACGATTTTTTCAGAGCCTTTATATGGTGGCCATGGGATAAGCTTTTCAGACGCGAGGCTATCCTGGCATCGGGCCTGGAATTTCAACCGCTGAGAACCACAAACGACCTGTACTTTGTGTGTTGTTTCATGCTGTTAGCAAATCGTATCTCTCTGCTTGATGAGATCTTAATCTCTCATACTATCCACCGCGCTGAGTCGCTTTCTTCCACCAGAGAAGATTCGTGGCACTGCGCGCTGCAGGCATTAACTTCGCTACGTTTGTTTATGCAAGATCGTGATTTACTGGCGTCCAGAAGTCGTGATTTTAATAATTACGCCGTTGTTTTTCTTGAGTGGAACTTAAATACGATCTCGGGCCCTTCCTTTAACCTGCTCTTCAACGATGTGAAGTCGTTCATCTTATCTTTAGAAATCGATCGTGATGACTTTTATGATGACTTTATCAAAGCTGCGTATGGCCGGATCGTTAATCAGTCAGCGGAAGAGTATATTTTTTCTCTGAAAGACAGAGCGCTATGCGAGCTGGAACATGCACAAATGTTGAACTCAACGCTGCAGGAAGAAATGACTTCTCTTAAACAGTCGACGGTATCTCAACGAAGTGAAATTGATGTTCTGAAGGCGCAGGTTAGCGATAAAACCACCATTATCCACGAGCTTGAACAGCGGAATACGCGTTTTGAGGACGAGTATCAAACTCAACAACAGAAATTGCTCAGCATCGAAAATGCGTACCATGAACTGACTCAGCGCTATACAGATTTGGTTTCATCTTTATCGTGGAAAATGACGAAACCATTGAGGCTAGTTAAAGAAATAACTGCACGAAAAAAGTCATGACGACGATAAACAGGTGATATCAAACAGCGCGCTGGCGATGTTGATATTGCAAGGGAGGCGTTGTGCCGCCTCCCTTTGATGACTTACTTATGCCTGCTCCGCAGGTTTTCCACCACATCCGTCAAATTCAGCCCCTGATCCTGCAGCAGCACCAGCAGGTGATACATCAAATCCGACGCTTCATTCTTCAGCTCGAACTGGTCATGCACAGTTGCGGCCAGCGCGGTTTCCACGCCTTCTTCTCCCACCTTCTGCGCAATACGTTTGGTGCCGCTGGCGTACAGCTTCGCGGTATAGGAGCTCTCCGGATCGGCGTGTTTGCGTTCCGCCAGCAGCTGCTCCAGCTGATATAAGAACAGCCACTGATGGCCGGTTTCGCCAAAGCAGCTTGAGGTGCCTTTATGGCAGGTTGGGCCAATCGGATTAACCAGCGCCAGCAGGGTATCGTTATCGCAATCCGGGGTGATGCTCACCACATTGAGGAAATTGCCCGACGTTTCCCCCTTGGTCCACAGACGCTGTTTGGTCCGCGAATAAAAGGTCACTTTGCCGGTTTCTTCGGTTTTCGCCAGCGCCTCCTGATTCATATAGCCCAGCATCAGCACTTCACCAGAAACGGCGTGCTGCACGATGACCGGCATCAGACCGTCGGTTTTTTGCCAATCCAGCTGTTCACTTAACATACCCTAATCTCCACGCCCTGTGCTGCCAGGTACGTTTTCAGTTCACCAATGTTGATAATTTGCTTGTGGAACACCGAGGCGGCCAGCGCGCCGTCGACGTTGGCGTCGCGGAAGGCTTCCAGGAAGTGCTCCATGGTGCCCGCGCCGCCGGATGCAATCAGCGGCACGCGGCAGACGGCGCGCACCTTGCTTAACTGCGCCAGATCGTAGCCGTTACGCACGCCGTCCTGGTTCATCATATTGAGGACGATCTCGCCGGCCCCGCGCTTTTGCACTTCCTGCACCCAGTCCAGGGTTTCCCACTGCGTCACCCGCGTCCGGCTCTCATCGCCGGTATACTGGTTGACGTGATACTTGCCGCTCGCGACGTCAAACCAGGTATCAATGCCCACCACAATACACTGCACGCCGAACCGATCGGCCAGGCGGGTAATCAGCGTCGGATCCGCCAGGGCAGGGGAGTTGATGGAGATTTTATCCGCGCCGAAGGAGAGGATTTGCGCCGCATCGTCCAGCGACTTAATGCCGCCGGCAACGCAGAACGGAATATCGATCACTTCCGCGACCCGCGACACCCAGCTTTTGTCCACCACGCGGCCGTCGCTGGAGGCGGTGATATCGTAGAACACCAGCTCATCCGCGCCTTCGTCGGCATAGCGTTTTGCCAGCGGGACGATATCACCGATGATTTCGTGATTACGGAACTGCACGCCTTTCACTACCTGGCCGTCGCGAACGTCGAGACAGGGGATTATCCGTTTTGCCAGCATTGAATGGCCTCCGTTACGTTAAATTTACCTTCCAGCAGCGCCCGGCCGACAATCACCCCGCGCACTCCGGTTCCGCGCAGCGCGGCGATATCATGCAGATCGCCAATGCCGCCGGAAGACTGAAACGCGACCTGCGGATAGCGGGCGCAGACTTCTTCATACAGCGAGACGTTAGACCCGGCCAGCGTCCCGTCGCGGGAAATATCGGTACACAGCACGTGCTGCAGGCCGACGGACTGATAGCTCTCCACCAGCTCCTCCAGGGTTACGCCGGAGTTCTCCTGCCAGCCGCTGACCGCCACCTGCTTGCGGCCTTCCGCGTCGATCCGCACGTCAAGCGCCAGCACCAGATGCTGCGGGCCAAAACGTTTAAACCAGCCTTTCACCACTTTCGGCGACTTCACCGCCGTCGAACCCACCACCACGCGCGCCACGCCCGCTTCAAGCAGGGCGGCCACGTCTTCTTCCGTCCGCACGCCGCCGCCAACCTGCACCGGTACATTTACGCCGGCAACCAGGGTTTTCAACAGCGGGATCTGGCGCTTCGCCGGATCTTTCGCCCCGGTCAGGTCGACCAGGTGCAGCACTTCGGCCCCCTGGGCGGCATAGGATTGCAGGCGCGGCAGCGGGTCGTTACCGTAGTCGCGCTGCTGGCCGTAATCGCCCTGATGGAGACGGACGACCGTGCCGTCAATTAAATCTAAAGCAGGAATGATCATCACATCTCCAGGAAGTTTTTCAGCAGCTGCGCCCCGGCGCTGCCGGAGCGTTCAGGGTGGAACTGGACGCCAAAGAAGTTATCTTTCTGCACCGCCGCGGTGAAGGCCTCGCCGTAGCTGCACTGGGCGATGGTATTGACGTTGACCGGCATCGCGTAGCTGTGGACGAAGTAAAAATACGCCCCGTCTTCAATGCCGCGAAACAGACGATCGCCGGCTTTGGCATACACCTGGTTCCAGCCCATATGCGGCAGCGGCAGGCCGTGATCGGTCATTTTCGGCACGTCCTGGTCGATAATGCCCAGCAGGTCGACGCCGTTGTTCTCTTCGCTGCGTTTTCCCAGCAGCTGCATACCGAGGCAAATGCCCAGCACCGGCTGGGTACAGGCTTTAATCAGTTCGATTAACTCGCGCTCGCGCAGCTGGTCCATCGCCGCCTGAGCCGTCCCCACCCCCGGCAGAAACAGCTTATCGGCGCGCAGCACCACATCCGGGTCGCGGCTGACCTGCGGCTCATAGCCGTGGCGGCTCACCGCGGATTTCACCGAATTGAGGTTGGCGCAGCCGGTATCGAGGATCACCACGTTCATCAGAGTACCCCTTTCGAAGACGGCAGCGTGTCGCCCTGGACGCGAATCGCCTGGCGTAGCGTGCGGCCGAAGGCCTTAAACAGGCTCTCTACGCGGTGGTGGTCGTTTTTGCCCTTGGTTTTCAGGTGCAGAGTGACCGCCATGGTATAGGAGAGCGAGCGGAAGAAGTGTTCCACCATCTCGGTGCTCAGATCGCCAACGCGCTGATAGGTAAAGTCGGCTTTATATTCGAGGTGCGGACGGCCGGAGATATCCAGCGCGCAGCGGGCCAGACATTCGTCCATCGGCAGCACAAAACCGAAACGGCCGATGCCGCGCTTATCGCCGAGCGCCAGCTTCAGCGCTTCGCCGAGCGCCAGCCCGGTATCTTCCACGGTGTGGTGATCGTCGATATACAGATCGCCACCAACGTTAACCTCCAGGCGGAAGCCGCCGTGGGTAGCGATTTGGTCCAGCATATGATCGAAGAAGCCGACGCCGGTGGAGATTTTGCTGCCGCCTTCGCGGTCCAGCCACACTTTCACATCCACCTGGGTCTCTTTGG
>OGSO01000049.1_pt1 | contig 108865 bp, 94 predicted proteins | sample 1573971 | NCBI WGS metagenome assembly OGSO01 (sample SAMN03295843, study PRJEB24534) | human gut metagenome | isolation source: fecal sample 3 from infant 6 | host: Homo sapiens | place: USA: Pittsburgh, PA | collected 2014-07
AAAAATATTTAATTAATATCTTATAATATATTTAGGGAAATAACATAATAATTAAAAGGGAGTGTAGGGAATGGAGAAAGAGAGCAAATTCCTTCCTGAAATTAAGGGGACTTTAAGAAATCATGTAGTAGAAGTTCCACCTGAAATCAGAAATTGCGGAGGAATAAAAATATTTGGCAAGAGAATTAAATCGTTATTATTTACTACTGATGTAGCAATTATAAGAAATACCAATGCAGATGCTATTATTGCAGTTTATCCATTTACCCCGCAACCTCTTATTACTGAAGCGCTAATAATGGCAGCCGATGTACCTGTATTTTGTGGAGTAGGAGGGGGAATAACTCAAGGGAAAAGAGTTGTAAATCTTGCTATGGATGCAGAGTTTAAAGGTGCAATGGGTGTAGTTGTAAATTCTCCTACATCAAATGAAGTGGTCAGGAAAGTAAGAGCAACTATAGATATACCTGTAGTTGTTACAATAGTATCAGAATATGAAAATATAGCTGAAAGAATTGAATCAGGAGCTACAATTTTAAATGTATCAGGAGGAAAGAATACTCCTAAGATAGTAAGAAAGATAAAAGAGCAGTTTCCAGAATTCCCTGTTATAGCTACAGGTGGTCCAACAAGGGAAAGTATTAAAGAGACAATATTAGCAGGAGCAAATGCTATAACATATACGCCACCAACTACAGCAGAGATAATGAGTGAATTGATGGATAAGTATAGAGAATTTTAGAAGAATGTGATAAAAAATATTGAATTAAGTGAAAAATATGGTATCATAAATTTAAACCTTGAGTAAAATAATATAGTAAGAATATGCCTAGGGTAGAGGTGCCAAAGCAAATAGTAGTTAATCAGAGTCGGCAGATGAAGAAGATTAATGAAAGGTGTTAGGCCGAAGAGATAGCATTTGCAGATGCTTTTTCTGGTTATATATAGAATATATATATAACTGTCACAAAGTGTGATGAGCTACAAGGTACATTGTCATAATGTATTTTAACAAGTTTAGATTTGTTTAGTAGTAGTCACAGAAGATTCTGTGACATTTTTTTTACTCTAAAAGGTTAATTTTAAAATTGGGGGCTTTATGTATGAAATTATTTGGAAGCATGGAAGTAAAGGATGAGGAGTTAATAATTGGGGGCATTAGGGCAAGTGATTTAGTAAAAGAATATGGAACGCCTTTATATGTAATGGACGAAAAGTTACTTAGAGATACCTGTAATGAGTATTATAAAAACTTTAAATGTGATGAAGATGGAAATAGAGTCGCTTTTGCAGGAAAAGCATTTTTAACAGTAGAAATGGCAAAGCTAATAAAAGAAGAGGGCTTATGTCTTGATGTAGTTTCTGGAGGGGAATTATATACTGCATATAAAGCAGGGATTCCTATGGAAAGAATATATTTTCATGGAAACAATAAGACCTTAGATGAGATAGAATTAGGTGTAAAATTAGGTGTAGGTAGATTTATTGTAGATAATTTATATGAGATGGAATATCTTGATAAGTTTGCTAAGGAGTATGGAAAGGTACAGGATATATATTTAAGAATTACTCCAGGTATAGAAGCTCATACCCATGATTATATAAAAACAGGTCAAATAGACTCTAAGTTTGGTTTTGCGCCAGTGGGAGATATTATAATGTCTGCTATTAAGAAAGCCATATCTCTAGGGAATATAAATTTATCAGGGCTTCATTGCCATATTGGTTCTCAAATATTTGAATTAGAACCTTTTGAAGATGCAGCAGAAGTAATGCTTAATTTAATAAAAAAGATAAAAAATGAAACTGGATATATTATAAATGAGTTAGATTTAGGTGGGGGATTTGGTATATACTATACAGAAGCAGATTCACCTAAAGCAACAAAAGAATATTGTAAAGCTATTTTAAATAAGGTTGATTATGTATGTAAAAATCTAAATATTAAGAAGCCAATTTTGACTATAGAGCCAGGCCGTTCAATAGTTGGAAATGCAGGCCTGACTTTATACAAAGTTGGGGCAATTAAGGATATACCTAATGTAAGAAAGTATGTTTCAGTAGATGGAGGTATGGTTGATAATATTAGACCAGCTCTTTATGATGCTAAGTATGAATGTGGCATAGCCAATAAAATGAATGAAGATTGTATTGAAAAGGTAACTATAGCTGGAAAGTGTTGTGAATCAGGAGATATATTAATTAAGGATACAATGCTACCAGTTTGTGAAACTGGAGATATTCTTGCAATCATGTCAACAGGAGCTTATGGATATTCAATGTCTAATAATTATAATAAGATTCCAAAAGCTGCAGTAATAATGACAATGGAAGGTAATTCAAGAGTAGTAGCTAAGAGAGAAAGCTATGAAGACTTAATAAAAAATGAAATAAATTAGCTAATTATTAAAAGGTTATATTAAGTTTTATATAGCCTTTTTTTTATGTCGAAATATTGGGTATAATAACAATAATAAAATATTTATTTTTTATTAAATATATTGTAAAGAGGTTATAAAAAACATTCAATATGTTATACTTAAAATATGAATTTTGGGAAAGGAAGGATAAGATATAGACAGATGAAAGAAGTGTTTATAGTAGATAGAATAGAGGGTGACTATTTTGTAATAGAAACACCAGAAGAAGATATAATAAATGTAGAGAAGTATTTAGTAGAAAGTGGAGCTAAAGAGGGAGATTGTTTGGTAAAGAAAGATGGCCACTTCCGTATAGATATAGAAGAAACTAAAAAAAGAAAAGAAGAAATTTCAAACTTAATGAAGGGAATGTGGGCTGATTAATGAGTGATCAAAAGAGTAATTTTATAAAAGATTGGGTGTTACCAATTTTACTAGCATTTGTAATTGCTTTATTAATTAAGCAATTTTTAATATTTAAAGTTGAAATACCATCAGGTTCAATGATTCCTACTTTGAATGTTGATGATCAGTTATTTGTTAGTAGGATATACAACCTTGATAACATAAAACGTGGAGATATACTTGTGTTTAGGTCAGAAGAATTAGATGATATGTTAATTAAAAGAGTAATTGGTCTTCCAGGGGATAAAATTGATATAGAGGATGGAGTAGTATCAGTAAATGGTGAAGTTTTACAAGAGGATTATGTAGTAAATAATGATCATTTTTATGGGAAATTTGAGGTGCCAGAAGGGAAGTACTTCTTCTTAGGAGATAATAGGCCAATATCTCATGATTCTAGAAAGTGGATAAATCCATATATTGATGGAAAATATATAGAAGCTAAGGCACAAATAAAAGTATATCCATTTAAGGATTTTGGTAGTATAAAGTAATTTTACGAAAGAGGTGAATATAGGTATGGAAAAGGAACCTAAAAAGAATAAGTCGTCTTTTTGGACGTATTTTATATTAATTGGAGCAATATTATTCATGGTTAGCTATGGAAGAAATATGTATAAGAATCAAGAGATTTCATACAATGATTTCTTAGCACTAATGCAAAAAAAGCAAATAACTAAAATAGTTATTTCTAAAGAGAATTTAATAATAACTCCAAGTGAAGATTCAGAATATAAAGGTAAAACATTATATACAGTAAATCTTAATGATGAAGAATTAATAAAGGAATTGAAGGAGTCAGATGATATAGAATTCTATGGAACAAATCCAAAGGAATCTGTTTTATTAGAGAGTTTAATTTCTATGGCAATTCCACTGTTACTTTTATTCTTTATGTGGAAAATGGTTTTTAATAGAATGGGTAAAATGGGTGGAGGAATGGGCTCCATAGGTAAAAACAATGCTAAGGTATATGTTGAAAATGAAATTGGTGTGACATTTAAAGATGTTGCAGGACAAGAAGAGGCCAAAGAATCATTAGAAGAGGTAATTGATTTTTTAAATTGTCCAGCTAAATATACTGAAATAGGTGCAAAACTTCCAAAGGGAGCATTATTAGTAGGACCTCCAGGTACAGGAAAGACACTTATTGCTAAAGCTGTAGCAGGTGAAGCAAAGGTACCGTTTTTCTCGTTATCAGGTTCAAGTTTTGTAGAAATGTTTGTTGGTGTTGGTGCATCAAGAGTAAGAGAGTTATTTAAGGATGCAGAAGCGAAAGCACCATGTATAATATTCATAGATGAAATTGATGCTATAGGTAAGAGTAGAGATAATCAGCTACAAAGTAATGATGAAAGAGAGCAAACTCTAAATCAATTACTTTCTGAAATGGATGGCTTTGATTCTTCTAAAGGTATTGTAATACTGGCAGCTACAAATAGACCAGAAATTTTAGATAAGGCATTATTAAGACCAGGAAGATTTGATAGAAGAATAATTGTAGACAGACCTGATTTTAAAGGTAGAGAAGCTATTCTTAGAGTACATGCTAAAAATGTATGCTTAGATGCAGAAGTTGATTTAAAAGAAATAGCTAAAGGAACTCCAGGTGCAGTTGGGGCAGATTTAGCAAATATTATAAATGAAGCTGCTTTAAGAGCTGTAAAACATGGAAGAAAAGCAGTTTTACAAGAGGACTTAAGGGATGCTGTGGAAGTTATAATAGCTGGTAAAGAAAAGAAGGATAGAATACTTTCAGATAAGGAAAAGAAAGCTGTTGCATTCCATGAAGTAGGACACGCACTTGTTGCTGCCTTATTAGAAGGGACAGATCCAGTACATAAGATTACTATTGTGCCTAGAACTATGGGAGCTTTAGGGTACACTATGCAACTTCCTGAAGAGGAAAAATACTTAATTTCAAAAGAAGAGCTTATGAATCAAATTATGGTTATGCTTGGTGGTAGATCTGCTGAAGAAGAAGTATTTGGGTTAATATCTACAGGCGCATCTAATGATATTGAAAGAGCAACTCAAACTGCAAGAAGTATGGTTACTATGTATGGTATGAGTGAAAGATTTGATATGATGGGCCTTGAATCAATGCAAAATAGATACTTAGATGGTAGAGCAGTAAGAAATTGTAGTGAAGAAACTTCTACTATAATAGATGAAGAGATACTAAAAGTAATAAAAGATGCTCATAATAAAGCTAGAGCGTTATTAAGAGACAATAGGGATTTATTGGATAAGATATCTGAGATATTATTAGAGAAGGAAACTCTATTTGGGGATGAATTCATGGCAATAGTATGTGAAAAGTATCCAGAGCTAAAAAAAGAAGAAGCTAAAGAAAAGGTTGAAGAGGTAAATACTGAAACTGTTGTTGGAGTTGATGATATTACTGAAGCAGAAGATAAAACAAATAATGAATAATAATATATAGTAAAAAATCACAGTTGCCTAGAATAGACTTCTGTGATTTTTTAGCCTAGTTATTTTGGAGGTGTTTTTTTGAATAAAGATTTAGAGTTTATAATGGAAGAAGGAAAACTAGAGGAGACACTTAAGATTTTAAATAATGAAATTTTAAATTATCTATCTAAAAGAAAAAGTATAACAGATTATATAGTTGATTACAGAAAAAAAGTAATTGAAGAATATAGAGATGATGAAGATAAGGTAATTGAATACTTTGACCATGAAAATTATGTTAAGGAAGAAGCGTTTAAGACTATAGATAAGAGATTGAAGGAATTTACTATATTAAAGGATTCTCCTTACTTTGGTAAGATAACTTTCACAGAAGAGGATGAGGGAGCTGAGGAATTCTATATTGGTAGATTTGGGTTAACACCAGAAGATAGTTATGACCCTGTTATAGTAGATTGGAGAGCACCAGTTGCATCACTATTTTATAAAGGTACATTAGGAGAAACTACTTATGATTGTCCTAATGGAGCTATAAATGCAAATCTTTTAGGAAGAAGACAATTAATAGTTAAAAAAGGCGAGCTTAAAGGTTTATTTGATTCAGCTATAGATGTAAAAGATGATATACTTCAAATGGTTTTAACATCTAATTCAAGTGAAAAATTAAAAGATATAGTAATGACAATTCAAGAAGAGCAGGATGAAATAATAAGAGCTCCAAAGGATAAGGTTGTTGTTGTAAATGGAGTAGCGGGTTCAGGTAAAACAACTATAGCTCTTCATAGAGTTTCATATTTACTTTATAACTTTAGAAAACAATTTGGAGATAAGGTATTAATACTTGGACCTAATGATATATTTATGGATTATATTGGTCAAGTTCTTCCTACCTTAGGTGAAAGTGGAGTTACTCAAATGACATTCCAAAACTTTGCTATATCAGAAATAGGTTTAGAAGAACCAGTAAAAGGTTTCTCTGAATATATAGAAGAAGCAATGAGTGGAAATGAAGAAGCTCTTAAAGAATATAAGTATAAAAGCTCTAAGAAATTTACAGAACTATTAGATGATACTTTAGAAAAGATGAATGAGGAGTATTTTAAAATACAACCTGTAAGATTCTTTGATGAAGAGATTGTTTCTGTAGATGAAATTAAAGAATTATTTACTAAATATTATGGATATATGCCTCTATTTAGAAGAAGTGAAAAGATTAAGAGAATACTTACTTCTAAGATTAAGGATAAGAGAGATGAATTAGTAAGAGAATTAGAAGCTAAGATTAAAGAAGAAATATCACAGCTATCTCCAGATGAACTGGAAATTGAAAAGAACAATCTTTTATTTAAGAGAAGAATAAGAATAAGGGAAATTGTTAGAGGTGTGATGAATTCTAGAGATGAGCTAGAATCTTGGATTAATCACGAAGATACAGTAAACCTATATAAAAGAATAACTAATACTGAAGCTCTTGGATATATGGATTTAGCAGGGATATTATATTTAATGGTTATGCTTGAGGGCAAGAAGTGTAAGAAAGAATATAAGCATGTAGTAATTGATGAAGCACAAGATTATAATACAACGCAATTTAAGCTTATAAAGGAGCTTACAGGATGTAAGAGCTACACTATAGTTGGAGATAGTAATCAAAGGCTAATTACAATGTTAGAAGAGCCAGCTATGTTAAATCTAGAAGAAGTATTTGGAGATGCTGTTAAGGAATTTAGTTTGTTAAAGAGCTATAGATCAACTCAACAAATAATGGAATATGCAAGTCAATTCTTAAATGAAGATAAGGTTATACCTTTAGTTAGAGAGGGAGAACCTGTTATAGAGGAAGAAACTACATCAAAGGAAGATTTAATTGAAACCATTGTATCTATAATAGAAGATTATCAAGAAGATGGATTAGAGAGCATAGCAGTTATAACTAAAAATAAAGAAAATATGCCAGAAATATCAGGTCTGTTAAAAGAAAGAATTAAGATAATGAGCTTTGATAGAGATGATTTAATTTATAATGGAGGAAATGTATTAATTCCTGCATATTATGCAAAAGGTCTAGAATTTGATGGAGTAATAATTCTAGAAGAGGGAGAAGAAACTCCAAGTTTAGTTAAATATATTATGTGCACAAGAGCACTTCATAGATTATCCATAATAAAAAAGCAGTCGTAAGACTGCTTTTTTACTGTCTATGAGTGCAGTGGCAGAAGAAGAAAAATAAATATCCACCTCGCCTCTTTTATTTTGTATACTTTTCTATTTTTTTTAAGGTATCTTTATATATATCATCAACTACAGAAAAATCCATGGCCTTAATATAATAACTTTCAAGCTCATCATGGAAGCTTTTAGCTTTTTTAATACATTGCAAAGCCTTAGTTATAAGAGTATCAAATAAAATTTTATCATTTTCAACTTCTGATTTTCTAGAAGATAGAGCTTGAGATGAACATAAGTCCTTCATGTCATATACATTGCAATCATAGGAAAGTCTGCTTATTTCATTTGTTGTAAATATTCCAGTTGATATTTCTGGAATTATAATATTCTCTAATCTTTCTGGAATTAGAGGATCGTGTAAATATTCAACGAAGTAGCCTAGCTTTTGAGCTTCAGATCCTATATATCTTAATATATCAGTTTTGCCAAAGCCAGGACCGCCTTTTAAAGTATATAATTTATCAATATTAGAGGATAATGCCTTATTGTAAGTGACTATTCCATTAGGTGTAAAAGCCGTACCAAATAAATGTCTCTCGCCACCAAAGCCTGATTTTGAGGAGGTTAATATTTCACCTTTTATTTTATCCATAAAAGTATTTACCTTATAAGAGTTTAAGGATTCATAATTCAAAGTGCTCCAATCTTCATGAACACTTTTTGCTGCTCCTAAAAATCTGTATGCTCGCTTGAAGGTTTTTCCTATTTCTTTGTTAATACTAATTAGTTCTTTTTTGTTCTTGCTAAGTACATCCATATTAAGAGCTATTCCTAAGTTTACTATCTCATCTACAGCCCCTGGAGTAATAGGATCTACAACGTGAGGTGAAGTTCCATCCAGTATAGCTACGTTAAGTTCCTTGATTACTAAACCATCTAAAGAGTTATTATCTGAAGAACAGTGATGGTATTCAAGGGAATAGCCAAGATCTAAAAAGTAAGCTCCTATCTTTTTCATGAATGAAGATTTACCTGTACCAGGCCCACCTTTAAGGCAGATTATTTTGTTAGCATCTTCTTGTGTCAAGATATACCTATAGAAAGAATAAAAACCTTTGGAGGTGTTGCCACCTGGAAATAAATCTCTTTGTTTAGAATAATTCATACTTTACTCCTATACTCAAATTATATTTTCAAATCAATATAATATATGATTTATATGAGTAAAGTGATAAAAGTTTTATAAAAAACAAGATGTGCATAAAGTTGCTTCAAAAATAAGGAATAGTGGTATAAATATAAGTATTTTGCATAATATTAAGGGGAAACTTTTAATGGTATGGAAAAATATTAAAAAAATATGCAAAAGGTGTTGCATAAATATAAGAGTGTGGTGTATAATTATACCATAATAAATGAAAGATAAGTTTTAGAAATAAAGGGGGACAACATAAAATGAAAAAAGGATTATTAAAGAAGCTATTTGCTACAATACTTGTTGGGGCTATGGCAATTTCAATGGTTGCATGTGGGGGAGAAGATGCAGATGAGAAAGATGCATTAACAAAAATAAAAGAAAAAGGTGAACTAACAGTCGGTATGAGTGTAGACTATGCTCCATATGAATTTTTTGTTATGGAAAATGGTAAGAAAAAGATGGTTGGAATGGATTTAGAGATTCTAAAAGAAGTAGCTAAAGATATTGGAGTTGACTTTAAAGTTGAAGAAATGGAGTTTAAGGGTATATGTACAGCAGTTAATGCTGGACAAGTTGATATAGGATTATCTGGGTTATCACCGGATGAAAAGAGAAAAGAAATAGTAGATTTTTCAGATATTTATTTTGAGGCGGAGCAAGGAATATTAATAAATAAAAAAGATGCTTCTAAAATTAAAAAACTAGGAGATCTTAAAGGACTAAAAGTAGGGGCTCAACTTGGTTCTATTCAAGCAGATATTGCAAACACAATTCCAGATGCAAAAACTAAATTTCTAGAAGAAGTTCCAGTATTAATTCAAGATTTACTTGCAGGAAATTTAGATGCAGTTATAGTTGAATTACCTGTTGCAGATGTTCAAAGTGTAATTCATCCAGAACTTGCAAGAGCAGAAGAAAAAGTTCAAGACGAAGCAGGCGGAGGGTCCGCAATTGCCGTTCCAAAGGATCAAAAAGCTTTATTAGATGAAATAAATAAGACAATCAAGAGATTAATTGACGAAGGAAAGATAGATACATTCTATAAGGATGCAGTTAAACTATCTAAGAGTGAAGTTGTTGGAGAGTAATTAATGATAGAGTCTCTTAATGTTTTAAGAGGCTCTTAATATATTTTTAAGGAGAGTAAGTATGAAAGGGTTAAGCTTTAATTTTTTAAGTGAATATTTTCCACTGTTTATTGAAGGATTATTATGGACATTATTAATAGCTTTATTAGCCGTGATATTTGGTGTTATACTAGGAAGTATTCTATGTTTTATGAAGAAATCAAAATTTATAATATTAAGAGCAATTGCAAATATATACATCGAGATAGTTAGAGGTACACCAGTACTTTTACAAGTATATATTGTTTACTTTGGATTAACAGCTTTTGGAATAAGGCTAGGTGCATTTACATCAGCAATTATTGCATTATCAGTTAATTCTGCAGCCTACGTAGCAGAAATAATTAGAAGTGGTATTGAGGCTGTAGATAGTGGCCAGATGGAGGCAGCTAGAAGTTTAGGGATGACTAGTAAAATGGCAATGTTTAATATTATATTACCGCAAGCAATAAAGAATATATTACCAGCGATAGGTAATGAGTTTGTTGCAGTAATAAAAGAGTCATCTATGGCTTCTGTAATTGGTGTTGCGGAAATAATGTATGCGTCTAAAATAGTTACTGGAGCTACATATAGAAGTATGGAACCACTAATGATCGCGGCTATATTTTATTTCATACTTACATTTACTTTAGGAAGACTTATGGGATATCTTGAAAGGAGGTTGAAGGCTAGTGATTCACGTTAACAATTTACACAAAAGCTTTGGAAAAAATGATGTTTTAAAGGGAATTAATGAGCACATAAATAAGGGGGAAGTGGTAGTTGTTATTGGACCATCTGGTTCTGGAAAATCAACTTTTTTAAGATGCCTTAACCTTTTAGAAGTACCTACTGAAGGTGAAATAATATTTGAAGGTAATGATATTACAGATAAAAAGAATGATATCAATAAGTTAAGACAAAAGATGGGTATGGTATTCCAACAATTTAATCTTTTCCCACATAAAACAGTGTTAGATAATATAACAATTTCTCCTATTAAGGTTAAAGGAATAAATAAAGAGGAAGCTAATAAAAAAGCTATGGAGCTTTTGAAGATGGTAGGCCTTGTTGATAAAGCTGAAGCGTATCCATCATCCCTATCTGGAGGACAAAAGCAAAGAATAGCTATAGCTAGAGCACTTGCAATGGAACCAGATGTTATGCTTTTTGATGAGCCCACATCTGCATTAGATCCTGAAATGGTAGGAGAAGTTTTAGGAGTAATGAAGGACTTAGCCAAGGGCGGAATGACAATGGTTATAGTTACTCATGAAATGGGATTTGCTAAAGAAGTTGGAGATAGAGTTTTATTCATGGATGGGGGAGTAATTGTAGAACAAGGAACTCCTGAGAAAATATTCAACAATCCTAAAAATCCAAGAACAATAGATTTCTTATCAAAGGTACTTTGATAGGTACAAGGTAAAAAGTAGATAAAAGGAAGTTGCGCAGCAACTTCCTTTTATCTACCTACTTATCTTTATACATAATCATTGTCTATTGTTATTATACAATTATATTCCGGATGTATAGATTTAATTGCTGCTATTATATCTTCTTTTAACTCATCAACACTCATAATCTTTTTAAGATTTTCTGGATTAACTACAATATCAAAAATTAAGTTCTTCTTTTTACCTTCCCCAACAACTCTAAAATCATGCATAGATTTTATTAAAGGATTATATTTTATTATTTTATTAATCTCATCATAAGCTAGCTTAACTTCATCAGTAAATACACAGATAGGATCCATATGAATAACTAGATATATATTCAATTTGCTAGAAATTTCTCTTTCAGCTGTATCAATTATTTCATGAATTTTCATAACCGATATATCAGATGGTATTTCTGCATGGATAGATGCCATACATCTTCCAGGTCCATAGTTATGAACAATTAAGTCATGAACTCCTGTAATGTGTTCATATGATAGAACCATTTCTTTAATACTGTTAACTAATTCTGGATCAGGGGCTTCTCCTAAAATAGGATTTATAGTTTCTTTAATAAGGGTATAACCAGAATATACTATAAATACTGCTACAATAAGACCAAAGTATCCATCTATAGGGAAAGATGTAAACTTAGATGCTAAAAATGAAATTGTAACACAAGAAGAAGTAAAAACATCTCCTAATGCATCTACAGAAGCAGCTTTCAATGCAGAAGAATTAATAGTATTACCTATAAACTTGTTAAATCTTGATAACCAAAGTTTAAATAAAATTGATACTAATAATAGTATAAATGGTATAAATTCAAATGTTATACTAACAGGGTTAAGTATACGCTCAAAAGATGACTTAATAAACTGTATACCTACTAGCATTACCATGAATGCTACTATTAAAGCTGATATATATTCCATTCTACCATGTCCAAATGGATGTTCAGCATCAGCAGGCTTATCAGCCATTTTAAAACCAATAATTGTAACGATAGAAGAAGCGGCGTCAGATAAGTTATTAAATGCATCTGCCATAATAGCAATACTTGAAGCTACTACACCTACTGTAAGTTTGATAGCGAATAAAATTAAATTAATTATTATTCCTACTACACCACCAAGTACTCCATAGGTACTTCTTACCTTTTCACTTTTTATGTCTTCACTATTTTTAATAAACTTCTTTACTAAAAAGTTTGATATCAATAACATCAACTCCTATCATTATATATAAACATATATTATTCTATATCACTTAAATATAATAATCAATTATATCACTAAAAATGCAGAAAATCTGTACTTAATTTTGGATGAATATGGTATAATCAATTATGTAAATTAGTGGTAAGTGAGGTGGGAAATATCATGAAGCAGGCTATTACAGAAGTAAACGGAATAAGCATAACTAAAAACTTAATTGGAATAAACTATACAAAAGGAATATTTATAAAACCTAAATATATAGTTGTTCATGATATATCAGATAATAGATTTACTACTATGAGGGAGTATAGAAATTATATTGCTAGAGAGAAGGATGCAAAAGAATCTATACATTATTTAGTAGGACCAAGGAATGTAATAAAGTTGTTAGAGGACGATTGGAGAGGGTGGCATGTAGGGGACAAGCCATCAAAGGAAGTAACTAATTCTAACAGTATTTCTGTTGCTATGTTTATTAGAGATAGTAAGGATATAAGTAGAACTTTAAAAAATGTTATAGTATTAGTTAATAAACTTAGGGAGATTTACGGTATAGGAATTAATAACGTAAAAAGACATTATGATGTTACTGGTAAGATTTGTCCTGAATTATTAGTGAATGAGAAGGCTTGGAATAGATTTAAACTTGCTTTAAAGGGGATAGAAAGTGAATTAACTCCTATAGCAAAGGGAAAAATTATAGGAGTGCTTTCATCACTAAATTTAAGAAAAGAGCCTAATGATGAATCAGAGGTAATAGGTAGGATTGCTTCAAAAGATAGTTTTAATATATACGAAAAACGGGGAGAATGGGTAAAGACTACCTATGAAACTGAAGATAAAATAATAGTAGGTTATTTAAATAAAGAATATATAGAAATAGAAGATTTAGATATTGAAGAGGAAGAAGCTTTAGGGGATATAAGTGAAGAAGAGGCATTAAAAGAAATAAGTAAGTTTTATAAACAACCTAAAAAGATATACAATGCCTTAGAAGAACTAGAAAAATTGAGTAAAAGTAAAGATAGTATAATAGAAGTTCCTAAGGTAGAGAATAGTACTATAATTGAAAAAAGAAAAGTAACTGTTCCTACAATAAAAAGAGATATAAACAGGGAAGGAACTGTTGTAAATATAGATACTAATTTAGCTGTAAGAAGAGGTGCAGGAGAAGAAAACTATGTAGTAGGTTACTTATTAGCTGCACAAAGAGTTAATGTTATGCAGGAAATTGGAGATTGGTATAAGATAGTGTACCAAAGTACAATAGGAAAAAGAATAGGGTTTGTTGAAAAATACTTTATAAAGCTTGGGTAGCTTTGTTAAAATATAATAACTATAAGATAAAATTAAGGAGCATAAACATGAAAAAAGAATTAGCAAAAGAATTGATCGAATTTATAAATGAAAGTCCAACTGCGTATCATGGAGCACATACTGTAAAGAGTATGCTAGATAAAGTTGGCTATAAGGAAGTAAAGGAAAATGAAAAGTGGAATTTAACTAGTGGTGGTAAGTATTATTTTATGAAGAATGGTTCTGCAATAATAGCCTTTCAAATAGGAAGTGAAGAAATTGAAAATGGTGGATTTAAGTTAATAGGAGCACATACTGATTCACCTACATTTAAAATAAAGCCTAATGCAGAAATGAAGGTGGAAAATAAGTATGTAAAACTAAATACTGAAGTTTATGGTGGCCCAATTTTAAGTACTTGGTTTGATAGACCACTTTCATTAGCAGGGAGGGTTGCGATAAAGGGAGAAAATCCTTTAAAGCCTTCAATAAAGCTAATAGATTTAAAAAAGCCACTATTAATAATACCAAACTTAGCTATTCATATGAATAGAAATGTTAATGAAGGATATGCAATTAATAGACAAAAAGATACATTACCACTATTAGGTTTTATAAATGAAAAGTTTGAAAAAGAGGGCTATCTTTTAAAGTTAATAAGTGATGAATTAGGAGTAAAAATAGAAGAAATTTTAGATTTTGATTTATTCTTATATGAATGTGAAAAGGGGTGTTTATTAGGTTTAGAAGAGGAGTTAATTTCTGCAGGAAGACTTGATGATTTATGGATGGTTTATGCTGGAGTTAAAGCTCTTATAGACAGTAATGATTCTAAAGCTACAAAGGTTATGGTATGTATAGATAATGAAGAGATTGGAAGTTTAACATCTCAAGGTGCAAACTCAACTCTATTACAAACAGTTTTAGAAAGAATTACACTAGCTTTAGGAAAAGACAGAGAAGAGTTTATGAGAGCTTTATCGAATTCAGTTATGATATCAGCAGATTTAGCTCATGCTGTTCACCCAAATCAGGTGGAAAAACATGATCCAGTTAATAAACCAGTACTAGGTGGAGGACCTGTAATTAAAATGGCAGCATCAGGTAGCTATTCAACTGATAGTTATGCATCTGCTATTTTTAAGGGAGTTTGTGCAAATGCAAATGTTCCATGTCAAGTGTTTGTTAATAGATCAGATGTAAGAGGTGGTACTACAATAGGACCAATAACAGCAGCTAATTTATGTATTCCAGTTGTTGATATGGGAGCACCTTTATTATCAATGCATTCTGTAAGAGAGTTAGCAAGTGTGCTAGATAATGAATACACAGTAAAAGCATTCACTGAATTTTATAATATATAATAAAAAACTCGCTTTGCGAGTTTTTTTATTACTTAAGATTGGGGAGAGAGTATGAATATAGGAATAATAGGTTATGGTGGAGTTGGGAAAGCATTAGTTAGATTAATAAAAAAGAAAAAATATGATTTTAATATAAAATTTATAATAAAGAGTGATGGTGGAATTGTCTGCAAAAGTGGAATAGATATAGACAGCATACTTATAAATGAGGATAACCTTCAGAGGCATGAACTTTGGTCGAAGGGGTTAAGCTTAGAGAATGTTATAGATAATGATATTGATTACTTAATTGAGCTTACTCCCACTAATAAAGATACTGGAGAGCCTGCATTATCATTTATAAAGTTAGCATTAAAAAATGGTATAAGTGTAGTTACTGGAAATAAAGGACCTGTATTAATAGACTATAAAGGTTTGAAAAGGTTAGCTGAAGAAAATAATGCTAAGTTAGGAATAGGATGCACAGTGGGAGCTGCACTTCCTACTATAGAAGGTGGTGCAGTTGGCTGTGCAGGAGCAGATATATTATGCATTGAAGGAATATTAAATGGAACAAGTAACTTTATTCTAAGTGAGATGTCAGAAAAGGCAGTTAGCTATGAGGAAGCTTTACATAAAGCACAAAGCATAGGTATAGCTGAAACTAATCCTTATATGGATGTGGAAGGGTATGATACTGCTATAAAAATGATTATTCTTACCAACTATTTTTTTGATTCACAAATAACATTAAAGGATGTAGATATAGTTGGTATAAGCAATATATCCAAAGAAGTTATTAATAGGGTAAAAGATAGTGGAGGAAAGATTAAACTTCTGGGAAAAACATATAGAGAAAATAATGAAATAAAAATAAAAGTTTCACCAGAAATATTAAATGTTGAACATAGTTTATATAGTGTAGATAGGAAAAACAAGGGGATTTTATTTAATACTGATGTTCTTGGAAATATAACAATTATAGGGGGAGCTTCAGGTGTAGAAAATGCAGCAGCATCAATAGTTAGAGATATAACAAATTTAAAGTAAAAAAAGAAAAACTCATTGTAAATATTTCCACAATAGTATAAAATATTAAGCATAGGGTGTTTATGTTAAATTAAGGCGTTGAGGTGGTATTTATGGAGAGAATGTTAAGTAAACTTGAATTTATGCTTATGGGGTTAAGACAATTAACTTTAAGTGCTGTATATGCTTGGTTTCCTGAATTAAAAAAGGAAGATATATTAGAGGCATTACAACAATCACCAAAGTTTAAGGTGGAAGGAAATATAGTAACTTTAAAAAGTGAAACAGAGCTTTATGAAGAAGAGCTTCAAAAAGATATATTAAAAGATCTTATGGGAGAAGCAGATGGAGATGACGATTTATTAGGATATGATGATGACCTAGACTTAATCGCAGAAGAAGATAATAGTGGCTTTGGCTCATCTAATATTAAACTAGATGATGAAGTGATATTAGTTAATTCTAATGAAAATAACTTAGAAGATATAGTTGAAGATCCTATAGTAGACAGTCAATGGGTAGAAGCAAAAGAAGCTACAGAAGAAATCCCAGAGGTAGAAGTTGTACAACCTGTTCAAGGAGATATTGCTTCTTTAGAAGAAAATACAGCTAATGAAGATTATTTTAATTACTATTACAATAGTGATAATGAAGAAGTAAAAGAGGAAAAGAATAAAATAGAAGAAAAGGTTGTTGAGAACGTGGTTGAGAATGTGATTGAGAAGGTTGTTGAAAAGGTTGTTCAAGTTACAGATTTAACTAAGGTAAAGGGATCAGATATATGTTATGAAGATTTAGTGAGAATAATAGATGAGTATAATGATGCTGTAGAAAGTAAATTAAACTATGCAATAGAAAATAAGTTTGAAGTTAGAGTAAAAGCTATTAAGAGCTTCTATGAAAATAAATATAATGTAAGAATTAAAGAAGAAGGTATATTAGGAACTACTGCTTGTATATTCTCTTTAATACATAAGAAAAAGGGTATGGAAGTAGCATATTTGGTTGTATGTGAAAAACTAAATGAATTAATTCTTAATTATATGTTAGACCATTATGATGATGAAGTTGTTTACTTCTGTCCTGTAGAAGGTTCAGAAGTAGAGTTTGAAGTTGGTTTAAATGAATTCTACTTAAAAGATACAGACGTTATCTTTGACAAGTTCTTAGAACACTATGTAGTAGTTGAAGAATGTGATGTAAAGATTAAGAACCTAGAAGTTATTGTAGGAAGTAATTAGTTAGGTTATAATAAGAAATAAGAATAATTATGAAACTCAAGCAAATGACGCTTGGGTTTCTCTATTTTGGTGGTTAATATGGATAAAAAAGAGATAAGAAGAAAAGTAATTTCAAAAAGAGAGTTGTTAAAGAATAAAATTGAACTAGATGAAGTAATTGAGAAGAAGTTAAAAGACAATAAAATTTATAAGAATAGTAAAAATATTTTCATATATTTAGGTTTTGGAAGTGAGATAAATACTATTAAATATGTAGAAGACTTTCTTCAAGAAGGAAAGAAAATAATTGTTCCATATACAGATATGAAAAATAAAGTAATGTATGGGATAGAGATAAATACTTTAGATGGATTAAAGAAAAATAAGTTTGGAATATTAGAGCCCACAGATGGTTCTGAAATATTTAATAAAGAGGATATCGATTTAATAATAATGCCAGGAGTAGCTTTTGATAGAAGTGGAAATAGAGTTGGCTATGGAGGGGGATATTATGACAAGTTTTTAAGTGAAATTAACAGTGATATTCCAACTATAGCATTAGCTTATGATATTCAAATATTAGAAGAAGTACCTTCAGAAAAGCATGATATAAAAGTCCATATGGTAATTACAGAAAAAGAAACCATAAAATGCTTGAAAAGTAAATAAGATAGTGTATAATTAGATTAATCGTATAATCTTTTATTAAGAATGGTGGAGGGACTGGCCCTATGAAGCCTAGCAACAACTAATATTCATTTATTAGAACTGTGCTAAATCCTGCAGGAGTTTCCTGAGAAATGAGAGGTTAAGTTATGACGAAGTTAATATAAATTATGTCGTTATTGCTATTTATCTCTTTGATAGATAGCTTTATTTTTTATATAAAATTATTAGGAGGGGCTATTATGAAAATTGAAACTAAGTGTTTACATGAAGGCTATAAGCCTAAAAATGGAGAGCCAAGGGCTTTGCCCATATATCAAAGCACAACATACACCTATGACTCTACAGATCAAGTAGGACAATTATTTGATTTGACTGCAGAGGGACATATGTATTCAAGAATATCTAATCCTACTGTTGGGGCAGTTGAGGAAAAGATAGCATCATTAGAAGGGGGAATAGGTGCCCTATGTACTACATCTGGTCAAGCTGCATCTATGATAAGTATATTAAATATACTTAGTGCAGGTGACCATATTGTAAGTGCAGCTACTATATATGGGGGAACAATAAATCTTTTGGCAGTTACTCTTAAGAAATTTGGTATAGAATGTACTTTTGTCGATCCAGATGCATCAGAAGAGGAAATCCAAAAATCATTTAGAGATAATACTAAAGTTGTATTTGGAGAGACTATTGCAAATCCAGCTATTTCAATATTAGATATAGAAAAGTTTGCAAATATTGCTCATAAAAATAACGTACCATTAATTATAGATAATACATTTGCAACACCTATTTTGTGTAGACCAATAGAATATGGTGCAGATATAGTTATTCATTCAACAACAAAATACATGGATGGACATGCAGTTCAAGTTGGTGGAGTTATTGTAGATAGCGGCAATTTTGATTGGACAAACGGTAAGTTCCCAGAGTTTACTGAACCAGATGAATCTTATCATGGTGTTGTATATACTGAAATTTTTGGAAAAGCAGCTTATATAACAAAAGCAAGAGTTCAACTTATGAGAGATTTAGGCTGCTATCCATCTGCACAAAATGCTTTTTTATTAAATTTAGGTTTAGAAACATTACCGGTTAGAATAGAAAGACATTGCAAAAATGCTGAAAAGATAGCGGAGTTCTTAAGTTCATCAGATAAAGTTGAATTTGTAAATTATCCAACTTTAAAAGAAAATAAGTATTATCATTTAGCAAGTAAGTATCTTCCTAAAGGATGTAGTGGAGTAATATCCTTCTCAATAAAGGGGGGAAGAGAAGAAGCGGTTAAGTTTATGGATTCATTAAACTTAGCTTCAAATGTAGTACATGTTGCAGATATAAGAACTTGCGTACTTCATCCAGCAAGTTCAACTCACAGACAATTAACAGATGAACAATTAGTAGCAGCAGGAATTACACCAGGATTAGTTAGATTATCTGTTGGTTTAGAAAATGTGGAAGATATTATTGATGACTTAAAACAAGCGTTGTTAAAATAATATAATAAAGATAAAAGAAATGTGGAAGGGAAAGTTAATGGTAATTTTCCCTTCCTTTTTTATGTGATGATATATGTAGTTAAATTAAATTATTTAAAATACTTTATTAAATAAGAAAAATGTGTTTTTACATAAACATATTTTTATCCTATAATTGATATATATTAAAGTTAGAAGAATATAATATTCAAAATAAATTACTATAAAATAAGAGTGAAATTTAAGTAGGAGAAAATATGAGTAATTTAACTATTAAGGATATTGCTGAATTAGCAGGTGTGGCAAAAAGTACAGTTTCTAAATACTTAAATGGTGGAAGTGTTAGTGAAACAACAAAAATAAAGATAAAAAAAGTAGTAGAAGAAAATAATTATGAACCTAATGCATTTGCACAAAGTTTGAAAGCAAAAAGAAGTAAGTTTATAGGAATTATAGCACCATGCTTAGATTCAATTGTTACATCAAGAGTTATAATGTCTATAGATAGAACATTAAGGGAAAATTCGTATAATCCATTAATACTAAATACTAGTCACAATAAGGATTTAGAAATAGATAACTTAGAGAGTTTGAATAGATTAAAAGTAGACGGAATAATTTTAGTAGCTACTGAAATTACAAGTAGGCATAAAGAGATTATAAATAAGTTGAGGGTGCCTGTTTTAATAGTAGGACAGGAATGTAAGGAAGTTAAATCAATAGCAAATGATGATTATAATGCTGGAGCAACTATTGGGGAATATGTAGCGAAGCTAGGACATAAAAAAATATTATATTTTGGGGTAGATGAATTTGATATAGCTGTTGGAGTAAAACGTAAAGCTGGGATAATAGATAAGCTAAAAGAATATAATGTTGAAGAAATTAGAGCTGAGATTACAGATTTTACAACAAAAACAACAGAAAAAATAGCTTATAAGGTACTACAAGATTATAATCCAACAATGGTTATATGTGCTACAGATAATATAGCCTTAGGTGTATTAAAAGCAATACATTCACTAGGGAAAAGGATTAAAGAGGATATATCTTTATCTGGATTTGGTGGATATGATATATCAGAGATAATTACACCTAGTTTAACTACAATTAAATTTCATAACGAAGAAGTAGGAAATATTGCGGCTAACAGTATAATTAGTATGATTGAAGGAAAGGAAATTCCGGATCTTCAAACAATAGGATTTGATTTAATTAAAGGGAATAGTATCAAAAAAATAAAAAATTAAGAGTAAAGTTATGAGATTTTATTAAATTTCATAACTTTTTTAATAATATGAGAAATTGAAAAAATATTTATGAAAAAGTTTTCTGAAAGCATTGAATTAAAAAAAGAATAGTGCTATATTTTATTTATAGAACTTTGGAAACCGGTTTCCAAGATGGGAGGATTAAAATGAGCCAAAAGAAAGAACAATACAAATTAATTTCTCAGGAACTATTGAAGTTTATTGGGGGAAAAGAAAATGTGCAAGGGGCAGCTCACTGTGCTACTAGATTAAGACTAATATTGGATAATAATGATAGGGCAGACTTAAAAGCAATTGAGAAAATTGATTTAGTTAAGGGAGTATTTATTGCAGGAGATCAATTGCAAATAATATTTGGGGCAGGTACTGTAAGCAATGTTTATGATGCATTTATAGAAGAAACAGGTAAAGGTGAAATGTCATTAGGAGAAGTCAAAGCAGTAGCTTCTCAAAACCAAAATTGGTTTCAAAAATCAATAAAATCATTGTCAGATGTATTTGTTGAAATAATTCCAGGTTTACTTGCAGCAGCTTTATTAATGGGAATTACAGGATTATTAAGTCAACAAGGTATATTTGGTGAACAATCAATAGTAGAAATGTATCCAGCTTTAGCAGGTTTAAATAGGTTTATACAAATAGCATCTACAGGTATATTTACAATATTACCACTTTTAGTAGCATATTCAGCTACTAAACGTTATGGAGGTTCTCCAGTTTTAGGTTTAGTTATTGGAGCTATAATGCTACATCCAGACCTAGCCAATGCATATTCAGCTGCTAATGGAAGTGTAGAACCAGAAGTAATTAATTTATTTGGTTTAAAAGTAGAGTTGGTTGCATTCCAAGGGGGAATAATAATAGCTTTAATGATGGGATTTGTAACTGCTAAGTTAGATAAATTCTTCAATAAGAAAATACCAGATATGGTTAAATTATTTTTATCACCAATATCTACAGTTATAGTAGCTACATTTTTATTATTTACTATAATAGGACCAATAGGTCGTGAATTAGCTAATATTGTAACAACATCATTATTATGGTCTACAGAAAACTTAGGTATAGTAGGATATATGTTATTTGCAGGAATTCAACAAATAATAGTTATTACAGGGTTACATCATGTTATAGGAGCTGTAGAAGCTCAATTAATAGCAGATACAGGTAGAAACTTTATAATGCCTTTAATGTCAATAGCATTAATTGCACAAGGTGGAGCTGTATTAGGATATTTATATTTAAAATGGAAAGATGATAAAACAAAGCAAATTTGCATATCATCATTTGGATCAGTTCTTTTTGGAATATCAGAACCAGCAATTTTTGGTGTAACATTAAAGAATAAGTTCCCATTAATAGCGGGGTGTTTAGCAGCTACACTAGGTGGAGCGTACATTTACATAACTAAGGTATCAGCAATAGGTTTTGGAGCTACATCTATTCCTGGACTTGCTATTGTAGCGGCTGAAAATAATGGACACTTACATTATTTAATAGCTCATCTTATAGCATTATTAGCAGGAGCAATATTTACAATTCTATATGGAAAAGTGAAATTGAAGATAAAATAGTTAATTAAAGAGAGGATGTATTGATGGATATTTTTAAAGAAGAAAAACATAGAACTATATTAGAAGCAACAAATGAAGAAATTTTAGAACTAAAAGATAAAGCAAAAGATAAGCTATGGAAGCCTATATATCATATATATCCACAATATGGATTACTAAATGATCCCAATGGATTAGCTTATTTTAATGGAAAATATCATGTTTTTCACCAATGGTATCCTTTTGGAGTTACACATGGAATGAAGCATTGGGCTCATTTAGAATCAGAGGACTTAGTTTCATGGAATAGACTACCAGTTGCGATAATTCCAACTGAAAAGTATGAATCACATGGAGCTTACTCAGGAAACTCAATTGAAATAAATGAAGAGTTGTATTTATATTATACTGGAAATATAAAATTTGATAAAAATAATAGGAGTGCAAATCAATGTTTAGCCATAATGAATAAAGATGGTGAAATAAAGAAGTTTGAGAATAACCCTATAATTGAAGGTGTTCCTAATGGATATACAGGACATGTAAGAGACCCTAAGGTTTTTAAATTAAAAGAAAATTATTACATGATACTTGGTGCGCAAAGAGTAAATGAAACTGGAACATTTATTATGTATAAATCTATTGACGGAATCAAATGGGAATTAATTGGTGAACTGGAATTAGAGAATTTCCCCAAAGAATTTGGTTACATGTGGGAATGTCCTGATTATGTGAAAATAGATGATAAAGATGTTTTAATATTTTCCCCACAAGGTATAGATAAGGAAGGAAACAAATATAACAATATATTTAATGTAATATATGCAATAGGAAAACTAGATATAGATAATTTAAAATTTAAGGTAGATTCATATGAAGAACTAGATAAAGGCTTTGATTTTTATGCACCACAAAGTTTTAAAGGAAAGGATGGACAAGCATTACTGTTTGCTTGGGCTGGAATGGGAGAATTTAAATATCCAACAGATAAAAAGTTATGGGCACATTGTCTAACCTTTCCTAGAGAATTATCCATTAGTAATGATAAATTAATACAAAAGCCAGTTAAGGAGATACTAAAATTAAGTAAATTAGAAGTAAGTGAAAATGGAATTGTTAATAAAAAAGAAATAATAGCAAATGACAATAATACTTATTATTTGAAAGTGAATTTAACTTTAAATGAATCAAATAATTTTGGGATAAATTTATGTTCTTCTAATGAAGAAAGATTAGAGTTAAACTTTAATAGAGAAAATAATAGTGTTTCCTTAAATAGAAATAAAATGAAGCATAGATTTATTGAAGAATATGGATTAACTAGAGAAGCAGAATTAAATATAGATAAAAATATAGATATTGAAGTTATAGTTGATAATAGTATAGTTGAAATATTTATAAATGGTGGCAAAATAACTATGAGTACAAGAGTGTTTCCATTAGAAAAGTCTACAGGAATAGAGATATATGCAGATAATGAAATAAGATACAATTATACTAAGCATGTATTGAATTTAGGAATTTTAGATTAAAGGAGAAGTACAATGAAAAAAGTATATTGTATTGGAGAACTACTAATAGATTTTGTATCTAACAATGGAGAGGAATATAGCAAGAAACCAGGGGGAGCTCCAGCAAATGTTGCAGTAGCAATTAGCAAGTTAGGAGGAAAAGCGTACTTTTTAGGGCAAGTAGGTAAAGATAGCTTTGGCAAATATTTGGAAGATGTTCTAATAGATAATAATGTAGATACAAAGTATCTAAAAAAAGAAGGAAGGACAACTTTAGCTATGGTCTCCCTAGATAAATCTGGAGAAAGAAACTTTGATTTTTACAGAGGTGGAGATGGAGATTATGAAGTTGATATAAATAATTTATCAATAGATAGTGATACTATAGTTCATTTTGGATCAGCAACAGCATTTTTACCAGGAAATCTTAGAAATACTTATTATAAAGTTTTAGAAGAAGCTAAGAATAAAAAGGCAACAATAACATTTGATCCTAACTATAGAGAAGTTTTAATAACAGATGATATAATGAAACAATATAAAGATGATTGTTGGAATTTTATGAGGAAAGCTGAATTTATAAAAATAAGTGATGAAGAGGCTAAGCTTTTAACTGAAACTGATAATATAGAATTAGCCGTTAAGTCTTTGATAAATAGTAAATTAAATGCAATAGCAATTACTTTAGGAAAAGAAGGGACTATGATAATTAAAGACGGAAAGGCAATTGTCATCGGCTCTATCAAAATAAAGCAAAAGGATTCAACTGGAGCAGGGGATGCGTTTGTAGGAGCTGTATTATCACAATTATCAAAAATAGATAATAAAAATGATGTATCATTTGATAACTGGAAGAAAATAATTGAGTTTGCTAATAAGGTTGGAGCAATAACTTGCACAAACTATGGAGCAATAACGTCTATCCCTACAATGGAAGAAGTAGAGTCATATATAGAGAGTGAATAAAAAGGAGCTGTACACTAATTATTTAGTGTAACAGCCCCATCTTTACTATCTTTCTTTGTTTGCTATCTCTTCAAGAATTCTAGCTTCAAAGTCTGCATATGCTATGCTTCCTTCATCACCATTCTTTCTACTTCTAACAGCAACAGCATTGTTTTCAGCTTCTTTTTCACCAACAACTAAGATATAAGGAACTCTTTCTAATCTAGCTTCTCTTATCTTATATCCTATCTTTTCAGCTCTGTAGTCAGCTTCAATTCTAATTCTCTTATTTCTAAGAGATTTAACAATAGATTCAGCATAATCATTATATTTATCTGATATTGGTAAAATCTTGGCTTGAACTGGTGCCATCCAAGTTGGGAATGCTCCAGCATACTTTTCGATTAAAGTAGCAATTGTTCTTTCATAGCATCCAATTGATGATCTATGAATGATGTAAGGAGTTTTCTTATTACCATCTTTATCGATGTAAGTCATATTAAATCTATCTGCTAATGCAAAGTCAATTTGAACAGTTATAATTGTATCTTCTTTTCCGTGAACATTTTTACATTGAATATCAAGCTTTGGACCATAGAATGCAGCTTCACCAGCAGCTTCAACATATGGAATTCCAATATGATCTAAGATATTTTTCATTATAACTTGAGTTTCTTCCCAAGCTTTAGCGTTGTCTATATATTTAATCTTATCTGTTGGATCCCATTTAGAGAATCTGTAAGTTATATCTTCAGAGATTCCTAAAGTATCCATAACATAATTAATTAAATCAACAACTCCTTTAAATTCTTCTTCAAGTTGTTCAGGAGTAACAATTATGTGACCTTCAGATAAAGTGAATTGTCTAACTCTAGTTAATCCATGCATCTCTCCTGATGATTCATTTCTGAATAGAGTTGAAGTTTCAGCATATCTTATTGGAAGGTCTCTATAGCTGTGTTGTTCTGCGTTATATATAGTGAATTGGAATGGACAAGTCATTGGCCTTAAAGCCATAACTTCATCATCTTTTTCTTCATCACCTAAAACAAACATACCATCTTTATAGTGAGACCAGTGACCAGACACTTTGTATAAGTCACTTTTAGCCATATATGGAGTCTTAGTTAAAACATATCCTCTTCTTTCTTCTTCATCTTCAATCCATCTTTGAAGAGTTTGGAAAAGTTTAGCTCCTTTTGGCATGAATAGTGGAAGCCCTTGACCCACATTTTCATGAGTTGTAAATATTCCAAGTTCTCTTCCTAATTTGTTGTGATCTCTCTTTTTAGCTTCTTCTAAAGCTTCTAGATGAGCATCTAAGTCAGCTTTCTTTAAGAATGCAGTACCATATATTCTAGAAAGCATCTTATTCTTCTCATCACCCTTCCAGTATGCACCGGCAGTTCTAAGAAGCTTGATTGCTTTTACATTTTTAATTGACATTAAGTGTGGACCAGCGCATAAATCTGTGAAATCCCCCATTTTGTAGAATGAAATAACTTCATCTTCTGGTAGGTCATTTATTAATTCAACTTTGTAAGGTTCATCTGCCATTAGCTTTAAAGCCTCATCTCTTGGAAGTTCAAATCTTTCTATAGCTGGATTTTCCTTAATTATTTTTTTCATTTCTTCTTCTAATTTTTCAACATCTTCAGCTGAGAAAGCGATATCTCTATTGAAATCATAGTAGAATCCATTTTCAATTGATGGACCAATAGCAAGTTTTGCTTCTGGGAATAATCTTTTTACAGCATAAGCTAAAACGTGAGATATACTGTGTCTTACAGCATCCTTACCTTCTTGAGAATCAAATGTGCATATAGCAAGCTCCACATCTTCATTAACAATATGACGAAGGTCTACAACTTTTCCATTAATAATACCGCAACATGCATTTCTAGCTAATCCTTCGCTAATAGATTTAGCTATATCAAGTACTGATAGTCCGGCTTCAAATTCTTTCACTGAACCGTCTTTTAAAGTAACTTTAATCATTTTTATATCTCCTTCCAAATTCTTTTCAAAAATAAAAAAACTCCGTTCTCTAAAAATATAGAGACGAAGAAATATCCGTGGTTCCACTCTAATTACCTATAGAAATATATTATAGGTCACTTAAGTTTATCGTAACGTGATAAATACGGACTTTATTAGAGTCACTCAGAGGTGGTCTTCAGTTATGATCATTTAAAGATACTTCCAGCTAATGTATCCTCTCTCTGAAAATGAAGTTAATAACTTACTCTTCTCTTCAACGTTTTAATAAATTATATTTTATTAATTAATTATAATTATTTAATTTTTAAATGTCAACATTTATAAAGTTTCAATATTATAGTATATAGGTATTGATTTCTATAGCATATAAATTGTATAATATTGGTATAAGATGCAGATGTGGCGGAATTGGCAGACGCACTAGACTTAGGATCTAGCGCCTTAGGCGTGGGGGTTCGACTCCCTTCATCTGCACCATTTATGCGGAAATGGCTCAACGGTAGAGCGCCACCTTGCCAAGGTGGACGTTGCGGGTTCGAATCCCGTTTTCCGCTCCAAACCTACACTTATAAAAAGCTCTAGCAAAAATGCTGGAGCTTTTTATATTCAATAAATTTCTTCAAGTAGTTTTTGAATTTTTATATTTTCAATGATTTCTTCGGTGTATAAAGTCCCACCCATGAGATATAATATAATATCTTCTTTCTTATAACCTTCTTTATACAGACGCAAATCTTTAGTTATACGTTTTGCAACATTTAAAGAAAAATTTAAAGTGTTACTTAACTCTTTTATTGTATAGAAATTTTTGTTAAGAAGCTTAAGTAATTCTTTTTGTAGTTCTAATTTATATTTTAAATCTATTTCAATAGAGTGATGGGGTCCATTTTTACCACGATGGTGTTCATTACAAAGGTATTTATAGTTAATTTCTATATCTAAACCGCCTTCACTTCTATGAACTATATGGTGTATATCAGCTGGCTTATTACATATTTCACAAAAGAACAATAATATACCTCCTTATTCAATATGTACTCATTATATAATAAATTAAAAACAACTTCAATTTTGTAAAAAATTTCAATTAAAATTATTAAATAACAGTATGAATAGTAATTCAAATACATATTTTATAATAACGTGTAAACACGTAGTATGGTATTGATAAAGGGGTATATCTTACTATATAATATATTATATAAAGGAAAGAAAGGTGATAAGGGTGAGACAAAACTATAACTCCTTTAAGTATTGGGAATCATTAATTCATGAAAATAAAACAATAAGAGGTCATATGTTTATGGATAATCCACCAAAGGAAAAGTCACTTTATATTCATACCTTGATATTTTCAAAAAATAATGGTATTGATAATATCTATGCATATTTTCCTGATGCGAAAGTGCTACTTGGATATATTCAATATTCTTTCTTGCAAGAAGCTTTTTATAAATGGATATATGGTAAAGATAGGATAATAATTAATATCCCATCACTTCCCGTTGATAAAATTATAAGAGATGGATTATCGAAGGGGAAAATATCAAAGAGTGAAGCACAATTAATGTTGAGTCACTATACAAGAGTATCAAAAATGTGGGATCTACCAAAAGATAGAGTTATACCTGAATTGATTAAGTTCAGTAGAGAGTTTAATAAAACTTGGTATGGTGATAATAAAGAATTTTTATATTTAAAGATATTTAGAAATCCAGAGGAGCTTGGTAATTTTATTGTAGATTCTACTATGTTAACTAATGATGAAAATACATTTATAAGTAAGACTGGTGTAACAGTAAGTGAATGGAAGAAAATATGTAGTGAAGCAATAAAAAATAAATTGAGCGCAGAGAAGTTTAAAGAAATATTGCAAAAGAATTTGTCAGAAGTTATATAAAAAAATAATATTATAGCATCTTGACCATAAAAAAGTTGGATGCTATAATATTTTATGTAAATAAGCGCTATTAGCTCAGTTGGTAGAGCACCTGACTCTTAATCAGGGTGTCCCGGGTTCGAATCCCTGATGGCGCACCAAATGAAAGGAATCTAGTTATAGATTCCTTTTTTTCTTGTATAATAAAAGAGACTTAATTTGAGAGGAGAAATATATGAAAACAAAAGGAAAAGTTTCTGCATTATTACCGTTAGCAGTTTTTTTAATAGTTTACGCAGGAACATCGATTATAGCAAAAGACTTTTATGCAGTGTCAGTGATAGTACCATTTTTAATATCTGCCATAGTTGCTTTATCAATGAATAAAAAAAGAAAATTTGAAGATAAGATTCAAGATTTTTGTAAGGGAGCAGGAAATCCCAATGTTATATTAATGATTCTTATATTCGTATTAGCAGGAGCGTTTGCACAAGTAGCTAAGGCTATGGGAGCTGTTGATTCAACAGTAAATTTTGGACTTTCAATTTTACCTACAAGTATACTTGTACCAGGTGTATTTATAATAGCTTCATTTATAGCTTTATCAGTAGGAACATCAATGGGGACAATAGTTGCCTTAGTTCCAATAGCAGTAGGAATATCAGAGAAGACAGGAATAGCTGTTGCTATAGTTGTAGGGGCTGTGGTTAGTGGAGCTATGTTTGGGGATAATTTATCTATGATATCAGATACAACAATTGCAGCAACTAGAACTCAAGGTTGTGAAATGAAAGATAAGTTTAAAATGAATTTTAAAATAGTATTACCAGCAGCTATAGTTACTGCCATTATATTTATGATTCTTACAAAAGGAACAGCTATACAAACTTTAGGTGATTATGAATATAGTTTTATAAAGATACTTCCATACATAGCTGTATTAATATCTGCATTAATGGGTATAAATGTAATATTTATATTAATAGGTGGAATTGTATTTGCAGGAGTTATAGGGCTTTTATATGGAAGCTTTGATATAATAGGCTTATTTACTAATATTTCAGCTGGAATACAAGGTATGAGCGAACTTATAATAATCTCTTTATTAATAGCAGGAACCATTGAGTTAATTAAAAATAATGGTGGAATAGAATATATATTAAATAAAGGTATGAAGAACTTTAAAAGTAAAAGGGGAGCTGAACTTGGTATTGCTACATTGGTAAGTCTAGTTGATATCTGCACGGCTAATAATACTATTGCAATAGTAACTGTTGGACCAATAGCAAAAGATATTTCAGATGAGTTTGAGTTAGAACCTAGAAGAGTAGCTGGTATAATGGATATGTTCTCATGTGTATTTCAAGGATTAATTCCTTACGGAGCACAACTTATTTCAGCATCAGGATTAGCTATGATATCACCATTTGCAATAATAAGATATTCGGTTTATCCATATTTAATGGGTATTTGTGCTTTAGTATCAATTTACTTTTACTGGAGAAAAAGAAATGAATAAATAAAGATTAAGAGAAATTGTAAATGCAATTTCTCTTAATCTTTATAAAGAAGGCAAATACTTTGGGAAGATATTCCAAGTCCCTCTCCTGTAAATCCAAGTCCTTCTTCAGTTGTAGCTTTTACATTTATTTGATCAATGTCTATGTTTAAGGCATTAGCAATATTTTTTCTCATTAATTGGATGTGAGGTGCCATTTTGGGTTTTTGTGCTATAATTGTTGAATCTATGTTGGAAACTTTGTAACCATTTTCATATAAAAGCTTTCCTACTTCTTTTAACAAAGCTATACTTGAGATTCCCTTATATTTAGGATCAGTATCAGGAAAGTGTTTTCCTATATCACCTAAAGCAGAAGCACCCAATAAAGAATCCATTATAGCGTGCAATAACACATCAGCATCAGAATGACCAAGTAATCCATATTCATATGGAATTTCAACACCACCAAGAATAAGTTTTCTATCAGTAACTAATTTGTGAACATCATATCCAAGTCCAATTCTCATATAATCATCTCCTGTAAAAAATGTATATAAGAATTATATCATTATTGAACCTTTTTTACTCTAATATTTACATTAGAATTTCTTTCTTCTGTTAAAAAAAGAAATTTAAAATATCTAACAAAGGAAAAAGATTTTGTAGTAATAAGGAATCTGATATAACTTACTCTCTTACGCTTATAGATAAAATCAACGTAAATAACATTTCCTTTCATAGATAAACCTCACTTTCAAATTATATGGGTTCAGTAAAATATATTTGGAAAACCTTTGATATATACAGAGTAGGTGTAGGTTTTTATATGGTATAATACATTATATGTGAGGTAGTATAATTTGATAATATGGCTTAAATTGTCGTATTGCCATGAAAGGATGATAAGCATGGAGGAGTTTAATAGAAATAAATATATTTTTTCAAGTAGCCCAGCTATTATTGAAGTTGGCGAAGAAGTAAGAAGAATAAGAGAAAAGCAAATATCATTTATGCTTAAGGAATTATTTTTATATAAAATACTTGTAAAAGACTTAGTTAATATATTTCCAACATATAGAGATAGAAATTTAATTTTGAATATAGCAAGTTATATATATGAAGACTATGAACTTTTTGAGAAAGTTCAAAAGAAAAGAGAGTTACCAGTAGCAATGGTGGCTAAGAGAACGCGAGTATCGAGAACATTTTTGGAGATATGGCAGGATTATATACTAGTTTATGTAATAATTCTTTCTAATCCTAATTATAAGTACATACAAGATTATATACAAATAGAAGAGAGAAGTAAGACTACTGCATTAGTTCCAAAAGAAAATAAAAATAATGATATAAAAAAGGGAATAGTTCTTAAAGTAAATAAAAGAAGTGTCATTGTATTTACAAGTGCAGGGGAATTCTTGAAGTTAAAAAAGGAAGGCGATTTAAAAGTAGGACAAGAATATAGAGGGAAAGAGAAAAAAGGAATTAGAAATTATAAGTTACAAATATGCATAGGAGCTGTATTTTTAACTTTTATTTTGGCAGGTGGAATTTATCAATATACTAAGTCGGTGAGGACTGTTGTTATAGATACAACATCTCAGTTAAAGTATGAACTTAATAGATTTAATAAAGTAATATATACTTATTCACCAACTCAAAAGGGTAAAGACCTTATAAATGCTGTAAATCCAAAGTATAAAAATATAGATAAAGCTTTAGAAGAAAGTATAAGATATGCTAAGGAAAATGATATGATACCAAATCAAAGTATATTAATTACTATAAGTGGAGAAGCTTTAAAATATGGACTGTTAGAGGATACAGCAAGGTATGTTAAGGAAGAAAAAGTAAGGGTATTAGTAAATAATTCGGGTAAGGAACATAATATTAAAGAGATGGTAAATGATGAAAAGGAATCGAAGGATGAACAGAAATAATAATGTAATAGTACATAATGATAGAAAAGAAGAGATAAGATTAAATAAATACATAAGCGAGACTGGAATTTGCTCTAGAAGGGAAGCTGACAAGCTTATAGAAAATGGGAAGGTAACAATAGATGGAGTAAAGGCCACTATGGGTATGAAGGTAGGAAAAGGGCAAATAGTTAAAGTAAATGGGAAAGATATAACGAAGGAAGAAGAACTTGTCTATATAGCATTAAATAAACCAGTAGGTATAACTTGTACAACTGAGCATAAAGTAAAAGGAAATATTGTTGATTTCGTTGGGCATAAAAAAAGAATATTTCCTATAGGAAGATTAGATAAAGATTCCCAAGGATTAATTTTATTAACTAATGATGGAGATATAGTTAATAAAATTTTACGTGCAGGAAATAATCACGAAAAGGAATATATGGTAACTGTTAATAAGGCAATTACTGATGATTTTATTAAGAAGATGTCATCTGGGGTTAGAATTCTAGGTACTGTTACGAAGAAATGTTTTGTTAAAAAAGAGGGAAGCAAGGTATTTAGAATAATATTAACTGAAGGAATGAATAGGCAAATAAGAAGAATGTGTGAAGTCTTTGGGTATAAAGTAGTTAAACTTGAAAGAGTTAGAATAATGAATATTCATTTAGGAAATTTAAAGAATGGTAATTGGAGAGATTTAACTATAAAAGAGTTAGAAGGTATAAATGATCTTATAAAAGATTCTCAAAAGGTTTATAAAGAATAGTAGGCAAGGAAAATAGTTTTATAGTTTCCTTACTTTCATATGAATGGAGTGAATATTTGCTTTCTGTGACTTAAAGTAAATATCCACTCCACTTTTTTATTTATTTATATTAATTAATCTACTTTTAAATCTTTCCATTGTATATCTAGAACTTACATAAATTCTATCCAGTTTTACAGGAGTATCATCTCTATCAGAATAACCTAAATTAGTAGTGAAAGCTAATGAATAGCCAGCCTCCTTTACAGCTTTAGTGCTATCTTCATTTAAGTCACCATATGGATAAGCCACAGATAGAACTTTCTTACCAGTAATAGATTCTATCTTTTCTTTTGAGTCTTTTAGTTCTTTTAATTGTTCTTCGTAAGTAAGTTGATCTAAATGACTGTGGGTTGCTGTATGGCTCTCTATATCTATTCCATAGTCAGACATTTCTTTAATTCTTTCACTTGATAAGTAGTAACTACCTTCGTCAATTACAGAAGTAATAACAAAAATTGTTGCTTTCATATCTAATTCTTTAAGTATTGGAAAAGCATTTGTATAGTTGTCCATATAACCATCATCAAAGGTTATGAGTATGCTTTTCTCTGGTATTGATTTTTTATTAATAATATAGTCATTAAACTCACTAATAGTTAGGGTAGTGTATCCTGAATCTTTAATAAATTGAAGTTGCTCTCTAAGTCTATCAGGAGAAATAATAACTTCATTTTTCTCTGAAGGCTCTACTGAGTGATAATATAGGACAGGAACCCCACGATTATCGTTAATAAGTGTTAAACCTTCAAATCTATTAATTTCTACTGGTTCAATTTTAGGTTCCTCTTGTTCTTCATTTAGTTGTAAATCTTCAATGTTTTCATTACTTGCAATGTTTTTTTCTTCTTTTTCTCTAATGTAAATAGCAAATATAACTCCTACTAGAATTATTATAAGTGCTATTAAGATAATATTTTGTAGCTTTTTATTGGAAAATTTTCTCATAATATTCACCTTTAAAAATATATTTGTTGTATATGAATTTTATCATACCAAGATATGTAAAGTAAATAATCAAATGAAAATATAGAAAAAAATGGATACTATCCACATTGTCCACATTTAGGTGTGGATAAGTTGTTAAGAAAATGTGAATTATAATGTTGATAAATGTAGAAAAAGAGAATACTATATAAAAAAGCACGAAAGGAATGATTTTTGTTATGAGTAGTAAAGTTTTGTTAAGTTTTTCTTTAATAGTTATCAACATTATAAACAGTTTTTGTCCACAGGTATTGTTGGCAAGTGAAACGTCGAAAAATGAAGAAGAAGTTAGAATTGTGGATAAAGTTATAAAAGAGAAAGATGATTACGTGGATGTGGATGTAATTATACCTCAGATAAGTGGTATATCTAATAAGAGTAAAGAAGCTCAGATAAATAAAGAAATAGAAAATTGGACTCTAGAATGGATTAAGGACATTAGACTGATTGCAAAAGAAAATTTCGATACAAATGTTAAACCATTGGGGCCTTATGAAGCAAATGCTAGATATGAAGTTAAGAATACTAGAAACCCATTAAGTTTTTATATAGATTACTATCAATTTACAGGTGGTGCTCATGGAATTACCACAAGAAAGTATTATAATATCGATAAAAGAAGTGGAGAGATTTTAAAGCTTAATAATTTATTTAAAGAGAAATATGATTATGCAAGTTTGATAAACAAGCAAATTCAAAGCGAAATAGATAAGAATAAAGATATGTACTTTACAGGTAAAGAGGGATTTCAAGGAATAAAGGATAATCAAGGCTTTTTCATAGAAGGAAGTAATTTAGTAATATTTTTTGCACAATATGAAATTGCACCATATGCTGGAGGAATGCCTGAATTTAGGATTCCTTTGGAAATATTTAAAAAGGGCTATGTCTATGATAAAATTAATAGTAAATAGTTAGGGTGAAAGGAAATAATATGAATAATATAAAAGATATTATATTAAAACAAAAGAATTATTATTTATCCGGGAAAACAAAAGACATTAATTTTAGAATAGATAATCTAAAAAAGTTAAAAAGATTAATAAAAGAGAATGAAGAAATTATTTTAGATGCTTTAAAAAAGGATTTAGGAAAATCAAATTTTGAAGGATACATAACAGAAATAGGAATGGTGTATGAAGAAATAAACATCATGATTAAAAGTATAAAAAAGTGGTCTAAAAGAGAAAGAGTGAAATCTTCAATTAATTATTATCCTAGTAAGTGCTATGTATATAAAGAGCCTTATGGAGTAGCATTAATTATAGGACCATTTAATTATCCTTTTCAGTTAATATTATCACCTTTAATTGGAGCAATTGGGGCAGGAAACTGTGCAGTTATAAAGCCTTCTGAGTATTCTGTTAATACATCTATGTTGATTGAAAAGATAATCAATAATAATTTTAAGGATGAATATATTAAGGTAGTTAATCCAATGGGAGGCAAAGAGGTTGTTTCTGAATTATTAGAGCAACCTGTAGACTATATCTTTTTTACAGGTAGCGTAAGAGTAGGAAAGATAGTTATGGAAAAGGCCTCTAAGTCTTTAATTCCTGTTACTTTAGAGCTTGGAGGTAAAAGTCCATGTATTGTAGATAAAGATGCTAATATAAAGATGAGTGCAAAGAGAATTGCTTGGGGGAAATTTTTAAATGCTGGTCAAACATGTGTGGCACCAGATTATCTTTGTGTACATGAAGATATAAAAGCAGAATTTTTAGAAGAGTTAGTTAAGGAAATAGAAAAGCAATTAGGAAAAGAACAAAAAGAAAGCCCTGATTATCCAAGAATAATTAGTGAAAGAGAAGTTAGAAGACTTTCTGAGTATTTAAACGAAGGAGAACTATTCTATGGAGGAGAAGTATCTATAGAAGAAAAATATATATCTCCAACTATATTGGTTAATATAAAAGAAAAGTCAAAAATACTTGAAGAAGAGATATTTGGACCGATTTTCCCTGTATATGAATTTAATAAATTAGAAGAGGTAATGTATAAGGTTAATAATGGAGATAAGCCACTAGCATTATATTATTTTTCTGAAGATAAAAATAAAATTGAATATGTGTTAAATAATACATCATCAGGTGGAGTTACAATAAATGATACTGTAATACATGTTGCATCAACATATCTTCCCTTTGGTGGAGTAGGTAATAGTGGCATAGGTTCTTATCATGGAAAGGCTAGCTTTGATACATTTAGTCATAGAAAGTCTGTTTTAAAAAGAGGAACATTTATGGAATTGCCTTTTAGGTTTGCTCCATATAATGATAAATTAAAGCTAATAAAGAAAATATTAAAATAAAGGGGTTTTTGATTTATGAAAAAATATTTAGCTTTTGATATTGGTGGAACAAGAATTAAATGGGGAATATTAAATGAAGAAGGAGCTATTTTAGAAAAGTCTAGCTTTGATACAAGAACAGAAAGTGAAGAATTATTTTTAGAAAATATAATAAAAATAGCTATAGAAAGAAAAAATGAAGTTGAAGGTGTGGCTCTAAGTATGCCGGGATTTATTGATTCTATAAATGGTATACCAAAGGTTTGTTATGCAATAAGATGTATTGAAGGAAAGTGCATTACTAAGATAATAGAAGAGAAAACTGGCCTAAAGGCTTCAGTAGAGAATGATGGAAAATGTGTAGCTTTAGCAGAAAAGTTTAATGGAAATGCTACTGAATGTTCTGATTTTGTGTGTGTTACTATTGGAACAGGCATAGGTGGAGGAATTTATATAAATAATAAATTACTTAGAGGAAGTACATTCCAAGGTGGGGAGTTTGGATTTATGAGATGTAATGAAAAAGGAATGTATAGTAATACAGCATCAACTTTAGCATTGATAAAAGAATATATGAAATATAAGAATTTAGATAAAGCAGTAGATGGACAAGTTGTATTTAATGATGGAGAAAAAGATTCTAAGGTAAAAGAAATTATAAATGAATGGTATGGATTAATTGCTACAGGAATATATAATTTAAGTGCCACTTTAAATCCAGAAAAAATACTTATTGGTGGAGGAGTAAGTGAAAGAGAAGAGTTTATAGAAGAAGTAGTAAATACATTGGAAAAGATAGAAGCTTGGAATGATGTTAAGTGTGTTATTGAAAGATGTAAGCATAAAAATGATGCTGGAATGATAGGAGCTGTTTATAATTTACTTAATGAGTAACAAATAATTGGTTAGGAAGCTTTGCTTAGGCAAGGCTTCTTTTCTTTGGAATTAAATATAAAATCTTGGGAAAACTATTTTAAGAATTATTTGTAAGGAGTGAAGACCTTGAGAGGTAGAGAAGTTTTAAGTGAACTAAATAATGGTTTTTCTAAGATAAAAAATAATTATAAATATATTAAATCTTTGTCAAAGCAGGGGGAAGAGGTCTTAAGTTCTGGTGAATGGCTATTAGATAATATATATCTAGTAGAAAAAGAGTATAAGTCAATAAAGGAAAATATGCCTCATGATTATTTTTATAATTTACCTTATTCAGATAAAAATTTAGATGGTAATGTTCAAAGAATATATTCTTATGCTAAAGAATTTATCAAGAAGTATGAAGGAATAGTTACTGAAGATAAAGCAATAAGCTTTATACAAAGTAAGGACGAAAAGTTTACTATGGGAGAACTTTGGGCATTTCCAATAATGCTACGAATAGCTATTATATTGGAATTATCAGATGTGACTGATATGCTTAAAAATGTTCAAAATGAGAAGAAATTAGGAAAGGATATTGCTTACAATATTATAGATTCTATAAATAAAAATGATTTAGAAAATATATTAGCTTATATTAATGAACATTATGAAAATATAGAAGGATTGTTTAAAGATGAGTTATTAAAAGTATTAAGAGATAATTCTATAGAAGAGAAAAGAGTATATGATTTAATCGAACAAAAATCTAGTGGATCTAGTGATAAGGAATCAGTAAAAAAGTATTTTATAGAAGGAAGCATTGAGCAAAATATAAGTACATATATAAGTGCATTAAGAAGTATAGAGAGTATAAGTTGGAAGAATTTCTTTGATTCTACATCAATAGTAGAAAAAAAGTTGCAAACAGACCCCTATGGAACATATGAAAAAATGGACTTTAAGTCTAAGGATTATTATAGACATAGTATAGAAAAATTAGCTAGAAAGTTTCAGGTAGATGAAATAACATTAACGGAAAAAGCACTTTATCTTGCAACTAGAGCTAAAGAGGAGGGAAAGAGAGCTTATAGGACTCATGTTGGATATTATATTATAGATGATGGAGTTAAAGATCTATCAAATGAGTTGAATTTACATGTTAAAGTAAATAATAAGTTTTCAGAAGGGCTATACATTACTATAAACATAGTATGTACCATGATGATTGTTTCAGCAATTTTATCATTCAGTTACATTCTAGGAGCACATTTTTCTACAGGACAACTGATTGTATCTGCTTTACTTATGATAGTTCCAGCTAATGAAATAGTTGTAGCTCTTATTAATTGGTCTGTTAGCAAGTTAAAGCCAATAAGACATGTTCCTAAGATAGATTTATCAGAAGGAATTCCAGATAATAAGAAGACAATTATAGTAATACCAGCTATATTACCTAATGCAAAGAGAACTGAAGAGTTAATGAAACAGCTTGAAGTATCTTACCTAGGTAATAAGGATAAAAACTTATACTTTGCTTTGTTAGGAGATTTTAAAGATAGTAAGATTGAAAAAACTTCAGATGAAGAAGAAATAATAGAAGCTGGATTTAAAGAAGCATTAAGAATGAACAATAAGTATTTTAGTGGTGAAAAGCACTTTTTCTTTTTAAGCAGAAAAAGGATATATAACCCAAAAGAAGGGGTATATATGGGTAAGGAAAGAAAAAGAGGCAAACTTATGGAGTTCATGAATCTCCTTAGAGGGGAAGAAAACCATACTTTCAGTGTAATGAGTAGTTATATAGGAAGCTTAAAGGATATAAAATACATAATTACATTAGATGCAGATACTTTTATGCCAAGAGATTCAGCTATTAAATTAGTTGGAGCAATGAGTCACATTCTTAATAGAGCATGTGTTAAAAATAATTTTGTAAAACATGGATATGGGATTATGCAACCTAAGGTAAGTATATCTTTAGAAAGTAAAGATAAGTCTGATTTCTCTAGAATTTTTGCTGGAGAAGGAGGAATCGATGGATATTCAATTGCTTATTCAGATACATATGAAGATTTATTTGGGGAAGGCAGCTTTACAGGTAAAGGAATAATAGATATAGATGCCTTTAAAGAAGTTCTTGAAGGAGAAATTCCAGATAATACTGTATTAAGTCATGATTTGCTAGAGGGAGCTTATGCAAAGTGTGCTTTGGTTACAGATGTAGAATTTATTGATAATTATCCATCTAGTTACGAATCAAGCTGTAAGAGAATACATAGATGGGTAAGAGGAGATTGGCAAATTTTTAAGTGGTTATTTTCTAAAAAGATATCAGTATTATCTAAGTGGAAGATATTCGATAATTTGAGAAGAAGTTTATTAGCTCCAGTTTTACTTTTGTCTATAATATTAAATCTTACATTTTTAAATGGAAGCAATCAGATAACATTTTTATGCTTTTTAGGAGCTATAGTACCATTAGTATTTACAGTAACAGATTTTGTTGTTACTCCTAAGAATATGATTAGAGGTACCTTTAAAAGTATGCAACAAATACTTTTAATAATTAGTTTTATACCATATCAAGCCTATCTTATGGCTGATGCTATACTAAGAACTATTTATAGAATGACAATATCTAAAAAGCATAGGTTACAATGGCAAACAGCAGAAGATGCAGAAAGAACAACTAATAATTCATTAAGTTCTTATTCAAAGAGAATGTGGTTCTCTATTTTTTGTGGAATATTAGTAGTTGTATTAGCCTTAGATGAAAGATTTTTAATAAGTATAATAAATTTACCTTTAGCCGTTTTATGGATAGTAAGTCCATACATAGCCTACTATATAAGTATTCCTGTGAAAGGGGAAGTGTTTAAGCTTAAAGATGAGGATAAGGAATATTTAAGAGATAATACAAGAAGAATATGGGCATATTATCAGGATTTTGTTAATGAAGAAAATAATTTTCTTGCACCAGATAACTATCAAGAACAACCATATAAAGGGGTAGCTCATAGAACTTCTCCTACTAATATTGGGATGGGCTTAATTAGTAATGTTGTAGCCTATGACCTAGGTTATATAACTTTAGGAGAAGTTATTGATAGGATAGAATTAATTTTAGATGGAATGAAAAAACTAGAAAAGTGTGAAGGACACTTTCTTAACTGGTATGATACCCAAAGCTGTGAACCACTATGGCCAAGATATGTTTCCACAGTAGATAGTGGGAATTTATTAGGATATTTATGGGTTATTAATACAACCTTAGAGGAATATAAAAATAATCCTTTAATAAGACTTCAAGAAATATTGGCATTAAGGGATTCTCTTAAAATAATTGGGTTAGAAGGTTTAATTAATAAAGAGTCACTAAATAAGATGGAAGTAAAAGATTATATTCCAACCTTGGAGAAACTTCTGTTGAAGTTAGAAGAAATTGATATAGAAAATGAAGAAGATAATGAAAAAATATATTGGATAGGAAAAACAAAAAAAGAAATAAAGTTGAAAATATCATATTATCAATACTTTTTAGATGGAGTAGAAAAATTATTAGATAATAAGTCAATAAAGAAAGCACCATCTATAGAAGAATTCCTAAATCACTTAGATGAGATTTTAAGCTCCTCTGGAGAGGAGTTTAAGGAGGCTATAGAGGATAAGGTAAATAGCTTAAAGGTACTTAAGGAAAGAATGGATAACATCATGTTAGATATTAATAATATGATGAATGATATGAACTTTAAGTTTTTATACAACAATGAAAGAGGCTTGTTTGCTATTGGATATAACTTAGAGGAAAATTCATTGGGAAATTCCTACTATGATTTGTTGGCATCAGAATCAAGAGCTACTTCATTTATTACAATAGCAAGAGGAGAGGTTCCTAGTTCACATTGGTTTAATTTAAGTAGAGCTATGACTAATGCTTTTGGTGGAAAGAGCTTAGTTTCATGGAGTGGAACTATGTTTGAGTATTTCATGCCAGCATTAATAATGAAAAGTTATCCTAATACCTTATTACAAATGACATATGATTCAGTAATAAAGGCACAGAAAAGTTTCACAAAGACAAAAGAAATACCTTGGGGAATTTCAGAATCAGCATATTATCAGTTTGATGTAGCAGATAATTATCAATATAAGGCTTTTGGTGTGCCTGGAATAGGACTTAAAAGAGGGTTAGAAGATGAGTTGGTTATTTCTCCATACTCAACATTAATGAGTTTACCTTATTCTAAAGATATAGGAATTAGTAATCTTAGAGAATTAGAGAAAAACGGCGCTTATGGTAGATATGGTTTCATTGAAGCTATAGATTATACTCCTAATAGAGTGAGTAAAATGGATAGTGGAGAAGACAGTAATGATAGTAAAGATGTTAGATGCTATATGGTACATCATTTAGGTATGTCTTTGATGGGGCTAGATAATATTTTAAATAATAACGTATTTCAAGAGAGGTTTCATAGAATTCCAGAGGTTAAGGCAACAGAATTGTTACTAAAAGAAAAAATTCCAGAGAAGATTACCTTTGAACATGAACAAGATTTAAATATAAAGAAGGAAATACTAGAAAGAGAGAATTTTGTACCTAGAATATATGAGGGAATAAAGAGAGAAAATCCAGAAGTATTACTTTTATCAAATGGAAGTTATTCTACTATGGTAACCCTATCAGGAAGTGGATATGGTAAAAAGGATGGAATGACAGTTTATAGATGGAAGGGAGACAATACTTCAGATAGTAGTGGTATGTTCTTCTATATTAAAAATTTAAATTCTAATGATTACTGGAGTGCAACATATGAACCATGTAAATATGGTGGGGAAGATTACAATGCAGAATTTACTTTGGATAAAGCAAAATATAGTAGAAGAGATGGCTCTATTAAAACAACTATGGAGGTGGTTGTATCTCCTGAGGATGATGTTGAAGTAAGAAAGATTACTTTAAAAAATACAGGAGACAAAGGAAGAAGTCTTGAAGTTACAAGTTATATGGAGGTAACACTTCAATCCTTTGAGGGAGATGCTGTTCATCCAAGTTTTTCAAATTTATTTATAGGAACAGAGTTTAATGATGTAGGAAAATGTCTTTTAGGAAATAGAAGAGCTAGAGTTAAGAATGGTACTGTACCTTATATATTCCACAAGGCTATTACAGCATCAGAGATGGAAGGTGCAATTACCTATGAAACATCGAGAGTTAATTTTATAGGTAGAAATAGAGATTTAAGAAATCCTAGTGCAATGGATAATGATTCAGCCTTATTAAATACAGTAGGAATAGTCCTTGATCCTATTATGAGTATGAGAGTTAGATTAAGGCTTGAACCAGGGGATGTTAAGGAAGTTTATTATATAACTGGAACAACAAATGATAAAGAAGAAGCTTTAGCTCTTGCAGAAGAATATGGAGAAGTTACCAAACTAGATAAGGTGTTTAATTCATATAATAAAGCTATTCAACTTGAATTAAAAGCTTTGGGAATAAAGTCCTCACAAGCAAATGTTTATCAAAGCTTAGCTTCATATATATTATTCCTTCACAGTGGTAGAAGAGATAGGGAAGATTACATAAAAAATATTAGTAAACATCAGCAAGATTTATGGGCTTATGGAATATCTGGTGATTTACCTATAGCTATGGCGGTAGTTAAAGGTGAAGAGGATATGGATTTTGTTAGAGGGATGATAAAGATGCATTATTATTGGAAGATGAAAGGTTTAAAGGTAGACCTTCTAATTTACAATGATGAAGAGGCATCTTATGAGCAACCAATGCAAAAGAATATCATAAGTGCAATAAACTTATCTAAAGAAGGAGATATTCTTAATAAAACAGGTGGAATATTCCTTCATAATAAGTCTACTATGGGTGAAGATATAAAAGACTTTATTATAGGAATATCAGCACTATATGTAGATAGTGAAAAGGGATCTATAATAACTCAAATTAAAGAAGTAGATACAAGTGAAGAAGTTGAATTTCTAAGACATAAAGAGTTGGTTGAAAAGAGTAAGATAAATGTACAAATCAACAAAGAAGAAAAAATAGATTATGGTGAGAAAATTCTTAGGAATATAGAAGAACTATCTGAAAACAGTGTTTCTAGAAATGATGATTTAAGTAAAAAATTAGATTTTTGGAATGGATATGGAGGCTTTGATCCAGAAGATAAGAGTTATGTTATAAGGTTAAATAACTATAACAACACTCCTGCTCCATGGATAAATGTAGTTTCAAACGAAGACTTTGGATTCCATATATCAGAAGTGGGTTCAGGATATACATGGTGTGGAAATAGTAGAGAAAATAAAATAACTCCTTGGAGTAATGACTGGGTAATAGATCCTCCAGGAGAAGCTCTTTATATTAGAGACAATAACAGCGGAGTGTATTTCTCTATAGCTCCTAAACCAGTTAGAGATGGTGGAGAGTATATTATTAAGCACTCTTTTGGATATTCTACATTTACTCATACAGCCTACAATATAAAAGGTGAAATGCAGATTTTCTGTCCTAGGGGAGAAAAGTTAAAAATACAAAAGATTACTTTAGAGAATCTATTAGATAAGGAAAGAGAAGTGTCAATATACTATTATGCTCAACTAGTATTAGGGGTATTTAATTATGGAAGTGCAAAATATATTTCTACAGAGCTAGAAGAAAATTATATTTGTGGTCAAAATCCATATAGTCAATATTTTGGAAATATGAGAGCATACTTAACTATTTTAGGTGGAGAAACCTTATCTTTTACAGGTGATAGAAAAGAGTTCCTTGGAGTAGGTGAGGATATATCTTCTCCTAATGCTTTAAATTATAAAAACTTATCTAATAAAACAGGAAGTATATATGATCCTTGTTTAGCAACTGAAACTAAGATTAAATTAGCTCCAAAGGAAAAAAAGGAGATAATTATACTATTTGGTCAAGATGAAAGTAAGGAGAATATATCAAAATTAATAGATAAGTATAAGAATATTGAAGAATGTCACAAAGCCTTAGATGAAGTAAAGCAATATTGGTCAAATTTCCTAGGAAATATACAAGTAGAGACAAAAGATAAGTCTATGGATTACTTGATTAATGGTTGGTTGCTATATCAAACTTATAGTTGTAGATATTTAAGCAGAACTGCCTTCTATCAATCAGGAGGAGCCTATGGTTTTAGAGATCAACTTCAAGACTCTATGAATTTAGGAATTGTTAATCCTAATATAGCTAAGGCTCAAATAATAAGGAATGCATCAAGACAATATCTAGAAGGAGATGTACAACATTGGTGGCATCCTGTTGTAAATAGTGGAATAAGAACAAGATTTTCTGATGATTTATTGTGGATGCCATATGCTACAGCTCAATACATAAAAAGAACAGGAGATTATAGCATATTAAATGAAAAAGCACCTTATCTTCAAGATGAACCATTAAGAGAAGGAGAAGATGAAAGATATACAATTGTAAATAACTCGCCTACTGAAGGTACTATTTATGAACATTGTATTAGAGCTATAGAAAAGGGATTGAAATTTGGTGAACATAATATACCTTTAATGGGTAGCGGTGACTGGAATGATGGAATGAGTACTGTTGGTAATAAGGGAAAAGGTGAAAGTGTATGGCTTGGATGGTTCCTTTGCGATATATTAAATGACTTCAAAGATATATGTAAGTATATGAAGGACGAGGAAAGACTAAATAGATATTCTGAAATGAAGGAGTTTATTAGAGAAAATATTGAAAATAATGCTTGGGATGGTGGATGGTACAGAAGAGCATACTTTGATGATGGTACTCCACTTGGCTCAAGAGACAATGAAGAATGTCAAATAGATTCATTAGCAGAAAGCTGGTCATTAATTTCAGGTGCTGGTAAAAATGAAAGAGCCGTTGAAGCAATGGAGGCTGTAGATAGGAACCTAGTTAGAGAAGATAAGGGAATGATTCTGTTATTAGCACCACCATTTGAAAAATCATCATTAGAGCCTGGATATATTAAAGGTTATGTTGCTGGTGTTAGAGAAAATGGAGGGCAATATACTCATGCAGCGGTATGGGTAATCTTAGCCTTAACTAAACTAGGATTGGGAGATAAGGCTTGGAAGTATTACAACATGATTAATCCTATTAACCATTCAAAAACTGAACTTGAATGTAGAACATATAAGGTTGAGCCATATGTTATGGCAGCTGATGTATACATTAAAGAACCTCATGGTGGAAGAGGAGGATGGAGTTGGTATACTGGAGCTTCAGGATGGATGTATAAGGTAGGTATTGAAGATATTTTAGGATTAAAACATGTAGAAGGAAAAGGATATAAGGTAGAACCTTGTGTGCCAGCAGATTGGACTGAATATAACATTAAGATTAATAATGAAAAAGAACATTATGATATTAAGGTTATAAGAGGTAAAGAAAACAAGATAAGAATAGATGGCAAGGAAGTGGATATAATTCCTAAAGAAGCAGGTGCTTTAAAGGTAGAAGTTGAATTTAAGTAATAAAGGTAATAGGGTAATAGAGTAAGGAGAAGCTGCTTAGGTAGCTTCTCTTTTCTTTCATTGTTTACAGGGGATAGAAAAATGTGTAAAATATAATTGGTTAGGTGGTGAATTTTGATGAATAATAGTAAAAAAGGGTTAGGAATTATTATTGTATTATTTATTGTCCTAATAGGGGTCTTAACTCTTGGGATTCTTAAAGAAAAGAAAATGCAAAAAGATAGTGAGAGCGTAACTTCAGAATGGGTTGCGTCAAAAGATAATAATACTAGTAAAGAAGATAAGAAGGAAGAAGAAAAGCCTTCAGATGAAGAAAAAAAAGAAGATCAAGAAGCGCCAAAAGAAAAAAATAAGGGGCTTTATAGCAAGTTGAAAAATAAGTCTGATGTAAGAATGCTCGTATTAGGTGATGGATTGGCCCTTAGTCAAGGAAGAAATACTACAGCTGGTATGTGGGATAAAGAAATTGCAAATTGGATGACTAATACATATGGTAGCAAGGTGGAATTAGTTTCTCTTGCAAGAGCTGGTGCAACATCAGGAGTAGGTTATGAAGTGGCTACAAATAATGATATAAGTAATTACGATTTAATCATTATTTGTTTTGGACAAAATGATAATAATAAGCTAACTAATATTAATACTTTTAATGCTAACTATCAGGGAATAGTAAATAAGGTAAAAGAGAAAAATCCAGATGGTACAATTTTACCTATATTACCAAGTACGTTAGTTGGAGATAACGCATATAGAGTTGCTATACAAAATATTTCAAAAAATAATAATCTTAATGCAATTGATGTAAGCAATGAGTTTGCAAACTCTGGTGTAGCAATAAATCAACTTGTAGGTAACGGTGGATTACCTAATGATAAAGGTTATGGATTATATATTAAGGCTGTAACTAAGTATATAGAAGATTCAATGAATTAATTAACGGGGGAACAAAGGATGAAGCTATTTGTAACTGATTTAGATGGAACTTTAGTTGAATATAACAATATAACAGATGAAAATCTTAAAGGAATTAAGAAACTAAATGCTTCAGGAGAGCTTTTAGCAGTTGCAACAGGTAGAGCTTATAATAGTTGTACTTTTTTAAAAGACAAGTATGGAATAAAAGTAGATTATTTAATTCTTTTAAATGGTGGATTAATAATAGACAAGGATGGTAAGGTAGTTCATCATAAAGAAATACCTTATAATACAGTAAATAGTATTATAACTGATGTAAAAAGTGATGATTCTGTAATATCTGTGGAAACAGGATATACTTCTTATGTAGTTTATGGAAGATATAAAGAAGATATAGATTGGAACGGTTTAGAATATGAAGCTTTAGAAAATATAAAGGATGAAAACTTGTCTTTAATTTCTCTTTATTATCCAGAGTCAGATATAGAAGAAGTTGAGAAAATATGTAGATTCATTAATGAAAAATATTCAGATGAAGTAGTTGCATATAGAAATACTCACTTTATTGATGTGGTTCCTAAGGGGTGCTCTAAAGGAGAAGGTGTAAACTATGTAAAGGAAAGAGAAAATATAGATACTAAGGATACATATGGTATAGGGGATTCTTATAATGATATACCAATGTTTAAAGAATCAGGATATTCTTTTACTTTTGAGAATGTAGAGGATGGAATAAAGAAGGAAGCAGATTATGTTGTTTCTTCAGTAGCAGAAGCCATAAAAAATTATTGCTTAAAGTAGTATAAAGATAACCAATTTTTATTTGTTGTTTTTTGGAATGATTTTTGATAAAATAGACTATGTTTTTCAAAAATGTAATGGAGGGTTGGATATGCCTGTAAGAATAGCAATACTAGGTGGACCTAGATGTGGAAAGACTACTTTGATGCAACAATTATATGTAGATTTAAAAATTAGAGATATTAATGTAGGTGCAGCTTCAGAATATAGCACTGATTATTTAAGAGATAAAGGTATGATTGAAAACATAGCTGAACAATATGGAATATACCTAGGTCAGCTGAAGTTAGAACAAGAGCTAGAACAATTTGATTATGCAATTACAGACTATGCAACTTTTGTACCATATATATATGGAAGATTTATGCTTGGTGATAAAGAGAGAAGCAAAAAAGAAATTGAAATCTTAAAGGATTTATATGTTCTTGCTTTAAGAGATTTACCTAAGTATGACCATGTATTCTTTGTTCCAAGAGAATTTGGTTACACAAAGGATGGAGTAAGATGGCAGGATGAAGAAATGGCATCTGCAGTAGATAATGCAATACTTAACTTTTTACAATCAGAAAATGTTAAGTATGATGTTATAACTGGTAATACAAAAGAAAGAGCAGAAGCAATATTAAAGAAAATTAATTTAGTATAATAAAGATTTTGATGAAACTCCACTTTGTAGTGGAGTTTTTTTATATTAAAAAAGAATCTCGGCATAAGCCGAGATATTTCCTTATCTTTTTTATCTTATCCTAGTCTTCGTAGTTATGATTGTCGTCTATTATATCGTCACCTTCATCAAAAAGACTCTCTGTATAATCAAATTCTTGCCATGCTATATTATTTACAGCTATATCATCAACAGCAGGATTAGGAAGAGGTGTTGAATCTCCATTAGGAGCGTAGCTTCTTATCTCATCTTCAGTTGGATGATAGTCTGTTCTCACTTTAGGCAAATATGCTTTTTTCTTGCTCATAAAGTATCCCTCCTTATATTTATATAAATAGTTTTACCTTAATGTAAAAATATATTTATAAAAAGTATTAATTTAAAAAATAGTAAAAATTGTTGAATATATAAAAGTGTGATAAAATCAAAAGTATTAGGCAAAAGTAAAATAATATTAGAATAGGTGATAAATTTGAGTGGGAATATAAAAAGATGTATTTTTCATACCCCGAATTATGTTGACAATAGAGGAATATCTGGATCAAATGTTAGGCCATATAAAATGATGCAGGCCTTCAAAGAAATTGGATATGAAGTCGATATAGTGACTGGATATGCTAAAGAAAGAAAGAAAAAAATAAATGAAATAAAACGAAATATAAAAAATGGTGTAAAATACGAATTTGTATACTCTGAAAGTAGTACTATGCCAACATTGTTAACAGAGAAACACCATTTACCTACATATCCCTTTTTAGATTTTTCTTTTTTGAAATTTTGTAAAAAAAACGGATTAAAAATAGGATTATTTTATAGAGATATACATTGGAGATTTCCTAAGTATAAGAGGAATGTATCTTTTATGAAAAGGAGTATATCAATTCCTATGTATAAATACGATTTACGAAAATATAAGGAGATACTGGATGTTCTATATTTGGCTTCAGAATCAGTTGCTAAATTTATTCCGGAGAAGTTTGACAAAACTTTAATAAAGGCGCTTCCACCTGGCTCAATCTATAATGAAGATATTATTAATAGCAGAGAGAAGCATTTCTCTGTTGAAAATAGAGTATCCTTGAATATATTTTATGTAGGTGGAATAGGGGAAACTTATAATATAACGAGTTTATTAAAAGCAGTAAGTTCAAAAGAATTCGTTAATTTAGTTATTTGTTGTAGAAAAAATGAGTGGGAGAATAATAAGAAGAATTATGAAAAATATTTAAATGATAGAATAAAGATAGTTCATGCAAGTGGTAAGGAGTTGGAAAAGTATTATAATGAAGCAGATATGTGTAGTTTATTCTTTAATTTAGATGAGTATATGAAGATGTCAATGCCTATAAAACTTTTTGAGTATTTAAGCCATGTAACACCGATTATTGCCACAAAAGGATCAAGTGGAGGTGACTTTGTTAAAAACAATAATATAGGTTGGGCATTAGATTACGAAAGTAGTGATTTGGAAAATTTGTTAGATAAAATAATAATAAATCAAAAGATGTTAAAAGAGAAATATAGTAATTCTGTAGTAGCTCTAAATAAAAATCTTTGGATTAATAGAGCGCGACAAGTAGAAATTGATTTGGTAAATAATAAACAATAGGAGAATAGTCATGAGAATTGCTTTTGTATTAATAGTTTTTATTTTATTTATAGCTCTATTTAAAAAAGCTGCAGGTACATTAAATGTAACTAAAATAAACATTGTAAGCTTTATATTTTATAGTATATTAGTGTTTCAGCTAATTGGCGGTAGTTTAATATTTTTAGGAATTAAAAATCATTATTTAATAAAAAGAATATTAGATGTGGATAGTATTGATAAAACATATTATATTCTTGTTTACACAGTTCTTATGTTGCCTTTAACAATATATTTATGCAATAGATATATAGACAATAAAAGAAAAGTTAAAAGTGAATATAATAGGTTTTTAGATGAAAGAGTATGCATAAAAAGTAATGAGAATGATAGAGTATTTAAGATAGTATTAATTTTGACTATTATTTGTGTAATATCTATGATTTATGTTTTTTATCATATAGGATATATTCCATTATTTAAAATGTTTAGTGGAAATATAGATTTAAATGTTGAGAGAATAAATATAAGTAGAAATTTTACTGGAAATGAGTATATAAAGAATTTAATAATGCTTATTCTAACTCCGCTTTTATCCTATCTTTCGTACATTTATATGAAAACAACAAAGGAAAAAAGATGGATTATAATTTTTATTACTACATTTATTTTAAGTATTTTTGTAAAGACATATAACTTTGAAAAGGCTCCGATAATTTACTATATAGTTTATTTTATTTTATTAGATATAATTATTGGAAGAAAAATTAAATTGAAAAATCTTTTATTTGTAGGAAGTATTGTTGGAGCAATAATATTTATGTTTTATTATGTCATTTCTGGATATAGTGGAGACATATTTTCTCTTACATCTGGTCCTATGGGAAGAATACTTATGACGCAAGTAGCAACTCTGTTTTTACATGTCGATGCATTTCCGAATGTAATACCATTTTTGAATGGGCAAAGTTTTCCAGGTATATTTAGTTTGATAATAGGAGCTAGTGCTTTGGGAACTAGATCCGGAAGGATGGTAATGTTAGTGTATGGTCAGGAAAATGTTAGGAAAGGTATTGCTGGAGTGATGAATACTATTTTTGTAGGTGAAGCATATGCAAATTATGGATTATTTGGAGTTGCTATTGCCCCGATAGTTGTTGGTATAATTGTATCTATGGTTTTTAATTTTGCTATAAAATCTAAGAAGACTCCATTAAACTTAATGATTTATTTCCAATGTTTTGTATCAGTTGTAACAATGATTCAAGGTGGATTTATTGATTTCTTCTACAACGTAGGTCTGATATTTTCTTTGGCAGTATTGTTATTAATATATATTTATGCTGAACAAGATAAAATTATTGTTTATATAAGAAGAGGGAAAAAGATATGCGATTAATTGATTATTTAAAAGATAAGTTAAATAATAATAATTTTATGAAATCAATAACTACCCTAGCATCTGGATCTGTCATAGCGCAAATAATAGCAATGTTAATTTCGCCTATAACTACAAGGTTATTTAGTCCGGAGGAATTTGGTATATTTACAGTAATAACTACAGCAGTAGGAATGTTTACGCCAATATTATGCGGTAGGTATGATTTGAACATTGTAACAGAAAAAGATGAGAAAAAAGTTTATGCATTAATAAAGCTATCTACTATAATTACATTTGTTATGAGTTTATTAGTATCTATAGGATATTTTATATATTTCAAGTTTTATAAGGATGGATATGATGAATATTTATATTCTATTTTTATCTTATTTATATTGCTTATAATAACTGGTATGACTAATATATTTACTTCTTATAATAATAGGATGAAAGAGTATAAGTTAATGACATCAGTGTATGTTATTAGAACCGTTGCGCAAAATATTTTAAGTGTAATATTAGGTGTTTTCAAGACAGGAGTTCTTGGATTGTTATTTTCAAATTTAATTGGCCAGGGGTTAGGTGTAAAACGACAAGCTAAATCTTTAATGGGTAAAAGGGAAGAAATAAAAAGGATTACTAATAAAGATATGAAACATGTTGCCCAAAAATATATTAAGCAACCATTAATATCAGGTCCAGCATCATTTGCAAATAGTTTTTCTTATTCTTCAATTAATCTATTTATAGAAAATTTATTTGGGGCAGGAACATTAGGATTTTATTCTATGTCATATAGGGTTCTGGGGTTACCTCTAGGTATAATAAGTAACAATGTTTCAAAAGTGTTTTTTGAAGAAGCATCTAAAGAATATAATGAGAATGGGGGGTTCACATCTAGCTTAAGAAAGACTACAAAGTTTCTTATTATATTAGCTATACCAATGGTGTTTGTTTTAATTATTGCATCACCGATGGTATTTAGAATTGCCTTCGGAACTAAATGGGAGATAGCTGGAACATATGTCCAATACCTTGCACCAATGTTTGGTGTAAGATTTGTTGTATCGGCTGTAAGTCCAGCGTTCATTATAGTTCAGAAGCAGGATTATGAAATATTAACTCAAAGTGGATTTATAATCTCATCCATTTGTATATATCTTCTTGTAAAATCATTTGGACTATCAACTGAAATATACTTAATATTGATAACAATTACTTTTTCTTTAGTATATTTAATCTATTATTATTTGATTTTAAGGTGTTCTTCAGGAAAATATAGAAAAAATAACATTTAAGGAAAGGATTTTGTATGAAAAAGAAATATTTTATATTGGGTAGTATTTTATTAGGGTTTTTAAGTATATTATTAATAATTGCTAGATTAAATCCTAGAGTTGAGAAAGAATTCTTTGTAGATACTTTTGGTTTTGAGATTCTTACAAGGAATGAAACAGATAAAACAGGAACTGTATTATGCTTTAATTCATCACAATTAGATGGAGATCTTATTATACCATCTACTATTGAATATAAAGGATATAAATATGTGGTGACAGAAGTGGGGAATATGTCTTATATAGGAGAGAACGATTATGGACTATTTGGAGAAGGTGATTTTTACTCATACAAAACTATAACTATTCCGAATACAGTAAAAAAGATTAATGATACCATATTTAAAAATATAGAAACATTAGAGACTGTATATATTCCTGAAAGCGTTGAAGAAATTGGAAGTGGTGCTTTTACAAACTGTAAAAATATAAAGAATATTAATATTGATCCAAAGAATAACTTTTTTAAGTATGAGAATGGAACTATATTTTCTAAAGATGGAAAAGAACTTGTTTCTGTGGTTGAGCCTTTTGAAGTGTATAAGATACCAGAAGGTGTAGAAGTTATAAAGCAAATGTCCTTCCATGGGGATAATAAATTAGGAAACATCAACTTAAAGAAAATAACATTTTCCTCAAGTGTAAAAGAAATCGAAAGAGCTGCGTTTAGAGATTGCAAAGAATTAGAAATCATAGAGCTAAATGAAGGGTTAAGAGAAATAAGAGAAAAAGCATTTTATAGTTGTAGTAAACTGAAAACAGTAGTACTTCCTTCAAGTGTAAGAATTTTAGAGAAAAGAGCATTTTCTCAATGTGATATAGAAACTTTAGAATTAAATGATGGGTTGGAGGAAATAGGGAATAATGCCTTTAGTGAGAACCTTAATTTAGATTCTAGTAAAATTGATATACCAGATAGTGTCTGGAATTTGGGAGGATCAATATTTGATTATACCATGGACCAAGGACAAGAATAATAAAGAGCTGCACTTTAGGTGCAGCTCTTTATTATTCTCCATATATAAATTTATGCATTTTTTCTGTGGTTTTTTCTTTATCTATATTTAGTTTATAACTTCCCATTACACCAGGTGTATTAGTGCTCCAACAATCCCCATCATCAGGAAATCTCATTTGTTCAATTTTTGATGTATCTAAGCTTAAGACAGTTTTACCTAGTGAAAATACCTCGTTGTATGTTAAGTTGGTAGAAACTAAAGGTAAACAATCATTAACTATATCATATAAATCCCCCAATCCTAAAGAAGTAAATTTCTTTATTACAAGAGTTAATACATCTCTTTGCCTTTCTGTTCTTTTAAAGTCTTTTCCATCTGTATATCTTATTCTGCAATACGCAGTTGCTTGAGTACCATTTAGATGTTGATTTCCTGAAGATTTTAGTAATTCAGTAGAAGTATTATTTTTACTATCTATATTTTTAATATAAGAATTTATCCATTTTAATTCATCTTCTGTTATGTTTAAATCTATTCCTCCAACTTTATCAATAATTTGAGGTAATGTTCGTAAGTTTACTTTTACAAATTTATCTATATCTAAATTAAAATTAGTATTTATTGTTTTTAATAATAACTCAGGTCCACCATGTAAAATTGCCTCGTTTATATTCATATCTTCATATCCAGGGACATTTACGTGAGTATCCCTCATAATTGATGATAATCTTATGGAATTATTTTTTTTATCTATTGTTAAAATAATATTAGTATCAGATAATCCATTTGGACCATCTACATTGTCAACCCCTATTAAAAGAATATTAATTAATTCAGCAGACAGAGGATTTCGTCCAGTATCATTTAAAACAGAGTCACGATCTATTTCTATATTATCCATTTTTGAATAGAAGTGCCTTGTATAAGCATATAACCCGATTACTCCAATTAATATTAGTGAAATAATAGTGGCAAGAATTATAGTGAAAACTTTTTTCTTTGATTTCTTTTCTTTACTCATTTTTTTATCTCCTAAATCTTAATAATAATAATTATAGCAATAAATTCCATAAGGTCAAGTTTAAAAAATCTTTTTATATATTACGTCTGCTATTCCATCTTCTTCATTAGAAAGAGTAACATAGTCAGCTTTTGACTTTACATAGTGAGAAGCATTTCCCATAGCAACTCCTATACCAGCAAATTCAATCATGTCTATATCATTATCTCCATCACCAAAGGCGATTACTTCATTTTTTGAAATGCCTAGGTGACTACATAAAGATTTTAAAGCACTAGATTTGCTACAATTTTTGTTCATGAATTCAAAAATAAAAGAAACTGTTCTTAAAGCATTATATTTTTCAAAGTATTCTTTAGGAATTCTTTTAACTGCCTCATCTAGCTTTTCTTTTTCGTCTAAAATCATTGCTTTTATAATAAAGTCATTATCACTTATATCATTTTCTATATCTATAATTTTAACATCTATATTATTATGCAAAATTTCAGCTTCAGTATATTTATTCTCTTTTGGTGCAATGCAGCACTCATCAGTGAAACCATGAAATTCAACACCTAAAAATTTAGAAAGCTTATAAATATCTTTAAAATCCTTTCCTGTTATCCCATTTCTAACTATGGGTTCTAAAGTTTTTGTATTATAAACAGAAGAACCATTATAAGTAATAACATATTCATCATCATTTATTAAATCTAACTCTTCTAAATAATTCATAACTCCTTGAAGAGGCCTTCCAGTAGTAATAACTATTTTTATTCCCTTTTCTTTAGCTAGTTTAATAGCTTTTTTTGTTTCTTGTGATATTGTATTATCACCTTTTAATAAAGTTCCATCCATATCAAGAGCAATTAACTTAAACATAATAACCTCCCAAAACCAACAAATTCTATGTCTATTATACAGTAAAATGTGATATAATCTAAAGATGTGTAAAATATACTTAATGTTAATATAGAGGAGGCATAAGCTTTGGCTGATTATATAAATGAGATTAAAAAAAGAAGAACCTTTGCAATTATTTCTCACCCAGATGCAGGTAAGACTACACTTACAGAAAAGTTCCTATTATATGGAGGAGCTATAAGACTTGCAGGTTCTGTTAAAGCAAGAAAAGCATCTAAGCATGCTGTGTCAGACTGGATGGAAATAGAAAAGCAAAGAGGTATTTCTGTTACATCATCAGTTATGCAATTTAATTATGGTGGACATTGTATCAACATACTAGATACTCCAGGACACCAAGACTTCTCAGAAGATACATATAGAACACTTATGGCAGCAGATTCAGCAGTAATGGTTGTTGACGCAGCAAAAGGTGTAGAAGATCAAACAAGAAAGCTATTCCAAGTTTGTTCTTTAAGAGAAATGCCTATTTTTACATTTATAAATAAGATGGATAGAGAATCTAGAGATCCATTTGAATTATTAGAAGAAATAGAAAATGAATTAGGCATAAAGACATACCCAATGAATTGGCCTATAGGCTCAGGTAAAGACTTTAAGGGCGTATATGAAAGAGATAATAAAAGAATCATTGCTTTTAATGGTGGGGACCACGGACAAACAGAAGTAGAAGCTATTGAAGGTAATGTAGAAGATGATAAGTTCAGAGAAATTCTAGGAGAAGCTCTTCATGATAAGTTAATGGAAGATATAGAACTTCTAGATATTGCTGGGGATGATTTTGATATAGAAAAGGTTAGAAGTGGAGAATTAACTCCTGTATTCTTTGGATCAGCATTAACTAACTTCGGTGTAGAACCATTCTTAGAACATTTCTTAGAAATGACTACATCACCACTATCAAGAAATTCAGATATAGGAGAAATTGATCCATTTGATGATAAATTCTCTGCATTTGTATTCAAGATACAAGCTAATATGAACAAGGCTCATAGAGATAGAATTGCATTTATGAGAATTTGTTCAGGTAAGTTTGAAAAAGGTATGGAAGTTATGCACATGCAAGGTGGTAAAAAAATTAAACTTGCTCAACCTCAACAATTTATGGCTCAAGACAGAGAGATTGTTGAAGAAGCATATGCAGGAGATATTATAGGGGTATTTGACCCGGGGATATTTGCAATTGGTGATACCTTATGTTCGCCATCAAAGAAGTTTAAGTTTGAAGGTATTCCAGCCTTTGCTCCAGAACACTTTGCAAGAGTTAGACCAGTAGACACTATGAAGAGAAAACAATTTATAAAAGGTGTCACTCAAATAGCTCAAGAAGGTGCAATCCAAGTATTTAAAGAACTTCACATAGGAATGGAAGAAATAATAGTTGGAGTTGTTGGCGTACTTCAATTTGAAGTTTTAGAATACAGACTTAAGAGTGAATATAACACAGATATTAAGATGGAAAGACTTCCTTATAGATATGTAAGATGGATTGAAAACAAGGATTTAGACCCAGATACTTTAAATCTTACTTCAGATACTAAGAAGGTTAAAGACTTTAAGGATAGAAACCTTCTTATATTCCAAAATGACTGGGGAATATCATGGGCTTTAGACCATAATAAAGGAATTATTCTTTCAGGTGTAGGAAAAACAGAGTAATAGAAGGTATAAGGTAATAAAGTACAAGATAAGAAGGTACGAAAAACTTCACTAGCAATCTAGTGAAGTTTTTTTATTACATAACTGTGCGTAGCACTGTTTTTTACTTCATATCTAATACTTTGTTACCTATCTAAAGTTGATTTGTTACATAGTAATAATAATATCTTATGGCATCATCTACTATTTCTCCAATAGGCATATTAACATCTAGACTAAAGCCCTTTAATTCATTTAACATTTTTACAGTTGATTTTCTAAGAGCGTAGCTTCTCTTACAATCAAATGGTTCCCTATCATTGTTAATTACTCCTACAGTAAAGTTGTTAAAAACAGTATCATTTCTAGATTTATCAGATATGGATTTTTCTTTGAATTGATTAGTAGTATTCTTCTCAGTTTCATTTGAGACTAGTGTATCATTATCAGGTTCTTGAAAGTTAAAAGTCATAACAGTTCTTGCAGTTGGATCTCTGAAAATTTTTTCTTCCTGATCCCAAACATCATCTAATATTTCTACATCCTCAGAACAAATATCACTGTTCTGTTTTTTCTTTGCCATTGCATCACTCCTTTGTGGAAAATATTTACAATATAATTATAATAAATAATATGTTTTATAACAATAAAATTATTTATTTAATAAAAGAATATATGTTTTAAAAGAAGTAAAGAATATTTATTCTTTTAAAATATTAATAATATTTTAAAAATAAATAAGTTTGGGAGCTGTAAAAAATTACTGATAAAATTTTTTATAGAGAAGATGAGTTTTTGAATTTAAATTAAAAAAGATTTACGTTAAGATATTTTCTTAACATAAATCTTTAAAAAATAAATTACTCATTATAACCATTAGGATGATTCTTGTGCCAGTTCCAAGCCGTTGAGATAATAGTTTCTAAGTCATTATATTTTGGTTTCCAATTTAATTCTTTCATTGCTCTAGTAGATGAAGCGATTAGTTTTGCTGGATCACCAGATCTTCTTGAAGCAATTTCTGCTGGAATTGGATGATTAGTAACTTTTCTTGCAACATCTATAACTTCTTTCACAGAGAAACCTTCACCGTTTCCTAAATTATAAATTGCACTCTCTCCACCCTTAATTAATCTTTCAAGAGCTAATGAATGAGCTGATGCTAAATCTGAAACATGAATATAATCTCTAATACAGGTACCGTCGTGAGTATCATAATCATCTCCGAATATCATTATCTTATCCCTCTTACCTAAAGCTACATTTAATATTAAGGGAATTAAATGAGTTTCAGGAGAATGATCTTCCCCTATCTTTCCATTTACGTGAGCTCCTGCTGCATTAAAATATCTTAAAGCTGTAAACTTAATTCCATAAGCGCTATCACACCATTTTAATATTTTTTCAACTAATAATTTAGATTCGCCATAGGCATTAGTTGGTAAAGTTTCATTACTCTCATCTATTGGAATTGTTTTTGGTTCACCATAAGTTGCAGCAGTAGATGAGAATACTAAGTATTTAACATTATGTTCCTTCATACTTTCTAATAAATTAATTGTTCCATAAACATTATTATTAAAATATTTTAATGGCTCACTCATGCTTTCACCAACTAAGGAGTAAGCAGCAAAATCTATTACAGCTTCAATATTATTTTCTGTAAATATTTTATTTAAGATATTTTTATCTCTTAAATCACCAATATAAAATTTTCCGCCAAGTAAAGCGTTTTTATGTCCTTTTTCCAAGTTGTCTAAGACAACAACATCAATATTTTTATCTAATAGTTCTGCTACCATATGGCTACCAATATATCCAGCACCACCACATACTAAATAAGACATATGTATCCTCCCCATTCAGTTAATAATACAAATTTAACATTGTTACAGGGAAAAGTAAATAAATGTACATGAAAAATGTATGACAAAAAAGTGTAAAAGTCGACGATTGCAAATTGAGTTTTGAATAAGTTTTCGTTAACAGAATAACTGGCATAGACGCGTTAGAAAATATTTAAAATACTGGTGATAAAAGGATTTTTAGTTCTAGATTGTCGAAGAAAGGTAGGGAGTTATCATTGAAAATTTATTATAAATATTTAAAATAGAATATGTAATAAAAAATAAGATGAAATGTTCGTTGCTGCAATGAATGATCATTGCAATAATTGGAAATATATTTATAATACATAATATATGTATTGCTTATTAACAAATATAGTTCTTAGTGTTAAAATAAAAAATGGATGCATATTAGACAATATAATGTTAAGATTTGTGGAGGATAATGGAATGAACGAAGAAAACATCAAAATTAAAGATATAATAGATGGGCTGAAAAAGAGATGGCAATTAATAGTTACAATAACTCTTATAGCAACAATTATATCTGCTGTTGTAAGCTTTTTTATAATAAAACCTAAATATGAAGCATCAGCAAAACTATTTGTTGGTAAGGAAGCTACAACAGAAAACTATAATAATAGCGATATAACAATGTATCAACAATTAGTAAAAACATATACAAGCCTTATAAAAACAGAAGATTTAATTAGTAAGGCATTAAAGGATAATAATATAGATTTAGATCCTAAGATAGTAGTATCGAAATTATCTGCAGAACAAATAACAAATACCCAATTAATGCAAGTAAAGTACATAAGTAAAAATAAAGAAGAAGCAGCTAATGTAGTAAAGGCAGTAACAGATGAATTTATTAAAGAGTCATCAGCATTAATAAAGAATGCAGATGTAAAGATAATTGAAAGTGTGAAGCTACCTGAAAAACCAGTAAGTCCAAATAAAAAAATGAATATAGCAATAGCTATGTTACTAGGTTTAATGGTTGGAGTTGGACTAGCGTTATTATTAGAGTTTATGGATAATACATTTAAGGACAAAGAATCATTAGAAGATATTATAGGAGTACCTGTTTTAGGTGCTATTCCAGATCAAGAAAAGGTTAAATAAAGGAGAATTATATGTTTATAGTAGAAAAGAAACCTAATTCTATAGCTGCAGAAGCTTATAGAACTTTAAGAACTAATATACAATATTCATCTTTTGATAAAGAGATAAAAACTATGGTAGTAACAAGCTCTGAGCCTGGTGAAGGAAAGTCAACTACAGCAGGTAATATGGCTTTATCCTTTGCTCAATCAGAAAAAAGTGTTATTTTAATAGATTGTGATTTAAGAAAGCCTTCTCTTCACAGAAAATTTAAGGTTTCTAATTTAGTTGGATTATCTGATGTATTAATAGGAAAAGAAAAAATGAATGATGCAGTAAATGAATATAGTGAGAATCTTCATATTTTAACATCAGGGAAGTTACCTCCAAATCCATCAGAAATGCTTGGATCAAAAGCAATGGGAAGACTTTTAGAAGAACTAAAGAGTAAATATGACATAATTATACTAGATAGTGCTCCGTTACAAGCTGTAACAGATGCCCAAATTCTTTCTACAAAGGTGGATGGAACAATTTTGGTAGTTAGAGCAGAGAAAACAAAAAGAGATTCAGTACAACAAGCTAAAGCACTTTTAGATAAAGTAGGTGCTAATGTATTGGGAACTGTACTTAATGGTGTTGAAAACACTAGAAAAAAATATTACTACTATTATGGAAATGAAGGTAAGTAAGAGGGTGATTAAATGATAGATATACATTCACATATATTACCTGGAATTGATGATGGTTCGAAAAATATAAATATGACCTTACATATGATAAAAATGGCACACAAGAGTGGAACAAAAGATATAGTTGCCACTCCTCATTTTTGTAGAGGATATGGAGAAACAACTTATGATGAAGTTAAAAACTTAGTAGAGGAGTTTAATAAGCTTGCAAAAGGAGAAGGGTTAGATATAAACATACATTATGGTCAAGAGGTTTATTATTCAGAACAAATAATAGATGATTATAAAAGTGGTCTTATAGGTACAATTAATGACTCAAGATATATGTTAATAGAGCTTCCTATGAGAAGCTTTGATAGGGATACATTAGAGGTCATATATGAACTTCAAGTAAAGGGAGTAATTCCAATACTTGCCCACCCAGAAAGATATAGACCAATAATAGAGAAACCAGAGAGAATCAATAAGTTTATTAATGAAGGTTTCTTATTTCAAATGAATGCTGGAAGCATTGAAGGTCAGTTTGGAAAAAGTGTAAAGAAAACTGCAGAGATATTGTTAGCTAATAATATATATAACTTTATTGGTTCTGATGCACATAATGATACAAATAGATGCACGGGAATAGCTAATGGAATGGAATTGGCTAAAAAGAAAAGTAAAATTAATGAAGAACTTTTTAGAGAAAGTGGTAGAAGGTTATTAAATAGTGAAGGTATAGAGTTTATAGGGGAAAAAGTAAAAGAAAAAAAGGGAATTTTCTCATTTTTGAAGTAGAGTTTATTGGGGAGGAATAATGGAACAAGAAGCAAAAATGGATAGAGAGGAATTAAACTTAAATAGTGAAGTTGTAATAACGGATATTACAATAGGGTATAAGTTTTTTAAGAGAGTTATTGATGTAGTATGCTCTTTAGCTGGATTATTATTATTAAGTCCGGTGTTAATAATTGTATCTATGTTAATAAAGTTAGAATCAGATGGACCTATAATATTTTCGCAAGATAGAATAGGATATAAAGGTAAAGAATTTAAAATGTATAAATTTAGGTCTATGGTTGTAAATGCTGAAGAGCTTAAGAAGAAGTTAGCAGAGCAAAATGAAATGAGTGGCCCTATGTTCAAGATGAAGAATGATCCAAGGGTTACTAAGGTTGGTAAGTTTATAAGAAAGACAAGTATTGATGAACTACCACAGCTTATTAATATACTTAAGGGTGAAATGAGCTTAGTAGGACCAAGGCCATCATTACCCAAAGAGGTAAAAGAATTTGAGCCATGGATGATAGAGAGATTAGAAGTTAAACCTGGATTGACCTGTTATTGGCAGGTATCTGGTAGAAATGATATAGACTTTGAAGATTGGATGAAGCTTGATATAAAGTATGTTAGGGAAAGAAGCTTTTGGCTTGATATAAAACTAATATTTAAAACATTTTTCGTGCTTTTTGGAGATGAGCATGCAAGTTAGGGGTAAGAAGATGAAACAAATTAAAGTAATGAGTATATTTGGGACTAGACCAGAGGCAATAAAAATGGCTCCATTGATTAAAATGTTAGAAAAGAGTGATAAGATTGAATCTATAGTGTGTGTTACTGCACAGCATAGGGAAATGTTAGATCAGGTTCTAGAGTTATTCGATATACAGCCAAATTTCGATTTAGATATAATGAAGGATAGGCAAACACTTACAGGAATAACTAACAGAGTACTAGTTGGGTTAGAGGAAATATTTCAAGAGGCTAAACCAGATATAGTTTTAGTTCATGGTGATACTACAACAACATTTGCAGGATCATTAGCAGCGTTTTATAAACAAATAAAAGTAGGGCATGTAGAAGCTGGACTTAGGACAGGAGATAAATATTTTCCATTTCCTGAAGAAATGAATAGAAAGTTGACAGGTGTAATGGCAGATATGCACTTTGCACCTACAGAAGGATCTAAGACTAACCTTCTTAAAGAGGGAGTATCTGAAAGTGATATATATGTTACTGGTAATACGGTAATAGATGCTATGGAGTATACCGTAGATGAAAATTACATATTTGAAACAGATGAACTTAATAATATAGATTATAGAAGTAAAAAAGTAATAATGGTTACAGCACATAGAAGAGAAAATTGGGGAGAAGGCATTGGGAATATTTGTATTTCCCTTAAAAGAATTGTAGAAGAAAATAAAGATGTTGAGATAGTTTATTTAGTACATCTGAATCCAATTGTAAGAGAAGTAGTGGAAAAGCATTTAAAAGGGGTAGATAGGGTGCATCTTCTAAATCCATTAGATACTAAAGAAACTCATAATTTAATGAATAAGTGTTTCATGGTGATGACTGATTCAGGTGGGCTACAAGAGGAGGCACCTCATTTGGGAAAACCGGTTTTAGTATTAAGAAGTGTAACTGAGAGACCAGAAGCTGTACAAGCTGGTACAGTAAAACTTATAGGAACTGATTGTGATGTAATAATATCAGAAGCTAATCAATTAATAAATGATGAGAAATCATATGAAGATATGAGTAAAGCAATAAATCCATATGGTGATGGACTTGCATCAAAAAGAATTGTAGAAGCAATTGAAAAATATTTTTCAGATAAATAGGGAGGATTTAAAAATGGGAGTTTTAAATGTAATAGGATTAGGATATATAGGATTACCAACATCTTTAATGTTTGCGTCACATGGAGTAGAAGTAGTAGGGACTGATTTAAACAAGGAATTAGTTGCTTCATTAAATGACGGAAAATTAACATTTGAAGAAAGTGGATTGGATGATATATTCCAAGAGGCTATAGATAAAGGAATAAAGTTTAGTAATGAATATGCAAAGACAAATAGATATTTAATAACTGTTCCTACGCCATATATATCAGAAAGTAAAAAGATTGATGCTAGTTATGTTATAGCCGCAACAAAAAAAGTAATAGAAGTTTGTGATGCAGGCACAATATTAGTAATAGAATCTACTATTTCACCAGGAACAATAGATAGATTTGTTAGACCAGTAATTGAAGAAAAGGGCTTTAAAGTCGGTGAGGATATTCATTTAGTTCATGCACCTGAAAGAATTATTCCAGGAAATATGGTTTACGAACTAAAACATAATTCAAGAACAATAGGAGCGGATTCTAAAGAAGTTGGTGAAGAAGTTAAGGAATGGTATAAATCATTCTGTGAAGGAGATATAGTTGTTACTGATATAAAAACGGCGGAAATGAGTAAGGTAGTAGAAAATACTTTTAGAGATATAAATATTGCATTTGCAAATGAATTAGCAAAGATATGTCATAGAGAAGATATGGACGTATATGAATTAATAAGCATAGCGAATAAACATCCAAGAGTTAATATCCTTCAACCAGGACCAGGAGTAGGAGGACACTGTATTTCTGTGGATCCATGGTTTTTAGTTGGAGATTATCCAGATATAGTTAATATTATAGCAAGTGCAAGAGAGGTAAATGATGCTGCACCAAGTTATGTTTACTCTAGAATAAAAGAAATTATGAATGAAAATGGAATAGAAGACTTTACAAGAGTTGGATTATATGGAATGACATATAAAGAAAATGTTGATGACATGAGAGAAAGCCCAACATTACAGTTATTAGAAGTTTTAAAAGAAGAGAATATAAATGATGTGAAAGTATATGATCCAATGATAAAAGAAAGAAAAATTGATAATCAAATAATGAATATTGATGATTTCTTAAGCCAAGTAGATGTAGTAGTGGTGTTAGTTGCACATGATGAAATAAAAAATAATCAACAACTACTAAAAGATAAAATAGTATACGATACTAGAAATGTAATTAACAGTATAAAAATGATTTATAGAATATAGAGTGTGATTAATGTGAAAATGAAATTAAGTAATCTTACAAGAATGTATAATACTGTAAGATATATGACAATAAAACAAATATTATATAGGTGTAGATATGAGTTTTTAAAAAGAGGTAGGAGGAAAGTTCCTAATTATATAGCGAAAGAAGTTAACAATGAATATCGATTTAAGATAGTTGATGGTTATGACTGGGATGAAAGTTTAAAAAATGAAGTTTTAGCTCAGGCTAATGATATATTAGAAGGAAAGTTTACATTTTTAAATAATTTATTATATAAATTTGAATCATCAATTGATTGGTCTAAAAATCCGTATGAATATAGGTTGTGGAACTTTAATTTAAATTATTTTGATTATTTAGAAACATTATGTGATGCCTATAGTGTGAGTAAGAATATTAATTATATACATAGGGGTATAGAATTAATTATTGATTGGGTTAATAATAATAATAAGTATAACGTTAATACATGGGATTCATATGTTGTTTCTAAGAGGATATATAATTTTATAAATTTTTTAGAATATATTAAGTTATATAATTTAGAAATAGATTGTAAAGATTTAGAGAAAATAAACAATTCAATATATAATCAAGGAATTTATTTGAGTAGAAATGTTGAATATCATTTAGATGCAAATCATGTCATAATGAATGCTAAGGGATTGATATTTTACTCGATATATTTTAAAGATGACAATATAATGAATAAAGCACTTTTTATACTAAAAAATGAATATACTAGACAAGTTCTACTGGATGGAGCTCATTATGAAATGAGCCCTTCCTATCAAGCAGAAGTTTTAAGCCATTATGTAGAAGCGTATTTATTACTAAAAAGAAACAAGTTTTATAAGAATGCTGAGATATTTATTGAACCAATAAATAAGATGAGTGAATTCTTGTATGGAATATTAACTTCAAGTGGTAATATCCCATTAGTAAATGATTCAAGTATTGATTATCCGTTTTTTGTAAATGATTTGTTACAGGTTACATCTTGCATATTAAATAAAAAGTTGTTTTTTTTAGATGTATTATCATTGTATGCATATAAGTTACTAGATAAGAACTATATAAGTAATTTTAATGAGTTAAAAAGTGAAGATAGGTGCAGTTGTGAAGCTGTTAAAAAATATGACTGTGGATATGTTATTATAAGAGATACAATAAATGATGAAAATATTTATATACTTTTGGATTGTGGTAATTGTGGTCCAGATAATAATCTTGGGCATGCACATGCTGATAATTTAAATTTTATTTTAAGTGTAGATGATAAAGATTTGATTATTGATCCAGGAGCGTATACGTATAAGCTTTGTAGTGATAGAAATAAGTATAGATCTACAAGTGAACACAATACTATAACTATTAATAATAGAAGTAGTTCGGATATATGGGGAGCATTTAGGGTCGGTAATCGTGCCAAAACTATAATAAATAAATATACATATATGTCACAATATGTTTATGTTTCAGCTATGCATGATGGCTATAGTAAAATTATTCATTCTTCTAATCTAAGACATAATAGAGAGTATATATATATATACGGTAAAGGTATTATTATTTTAGATATTTTATATGGTAAATTAAATAAAGTAACAAATGCTAATATGAATATAAATTTAAATAAAAATTACTTTAGTAAAGAAGAGATGGAATTTGTAACAAACACTAATAGAATTAAAATAAATATATCTACTGAAAGTAGTATTAATGAAGGAAAATATTCTACAAGATTTAATGAAGAGAAGGAATGTTATAAGTTATCAGCAAAATTAAATTTATCTGAAGAGAGTATATTTGTTACAAAAATTTTATTTAATGACTATAATTTAGAATATGAAATATTAAAGGATAAGATTATCATTTATTCAGATGGGAATAAGATCATAAAGATAGATAGGTGAAGACTATGAAAATATTATATTTTTCTCAATTTTTTATCCCTGAGAGAGTTGCTGCAGCTTTTAGAGCATATGATAACTCTAGAATTTGGAAAGATAGAGGGGATGATGTTACAATTTTTACGTCGTACCCTAATTTTCCAACAGGTAAATTATTTAATGGCTATAAAATAAAAGGATTAATACATGAAGAATATATAGATGATTTAAGAGTTCTAAGAAGTAGAATAGTAATAAAAGAAAATACGACGAAATTAAAGAGAATTTTTAATGCATTAAGTTTTTTTGTGTTTGGGGTTTTAAATATTTTCTTTAATTCTAAAAAAATTGGTGAGAATTATGATGTTGTTATGGGAACATCAGGAACGCTAATGGCACCAATGCTCGCGTTTATTTATTCAAGTATAAATAAAAAAAACTTTATTCTTGAGTTAAGGGATATTACTTATAACCAGTTATTAGCTGTTAGTAATGGGAAAATAACCATATTATATAGAATTATTAAGAAAATAGAATTATTTCTATGTAGAAAAGCAAAGAAGGTTGTTGTTGTAACATCTGGATTTAGAGAAGAGTTAATTAGAGAAGGGATTGATTCGAAAAAGATTGAGGTTATATTTAACGGGCTTGATACTGAATTAATAAAGGTAGCAGATAATAACATAAATGAAGAAATAATATTCAGTTATATGGGAAATGTGGGAGAGTCACAGAATTTACTTAATTTAGTTGATATATTTGAAGGAATTGATATTAAAAACTATAAAAAGAAATTGTATATAATTGGTGATGGCGCAAAAAAAGATGAATTGATTAATTATGTACATGAAAAAAAATATAATAATATAATTATAAAATCTGGCCTTGCGCCAGATAAATTAGAAGAGTTTTATGATTATTCTGATTTTTGCATAGTTTCTTTAAAAAATAATATGTATTTTACAAATACAATACCATCTAAAATATTTCAAATTATGGGGAGAGGGAAAAATATTATATATTTTGGTCCAGAAGGTGAGGCAAGTAAGATAATATCTGAAGTAGATAGTAATTTTATATTTACCAACTCAAATAAAAATAATATTATAGAAGAATTAAATGCCAAAATAAATAAAATTAAGAATTTAAAAAAGTATTTAATAGATAATGGGAAGAATAATAGAAAAATAGTAGAAGAAAAATATGATAGAAATAAATTAGCCGAAAAATATAGGGAAATATTGAAAGCATCAATTTTAAATGAGGTGTAGAATGATTTATATATACTGTAATAATAATGGAAGTGTAAGACAATTTATGCCTTTTGTTGATTTTTTAAAAAAAAGAGGAATAGAGCATGAGCAAATAATTAATCTTAATTGCATAAATCTATTTAAAAATGAAAGTTTAAATAAGTATAAGCATGAGATTGAGTCTATGAGCAGAGAAGATATATTTTTTATTGTTGGGAATTATGTGGAATTTTTTCAAGTGAGGATATTTCTTTGGAAAAATAAATATAACAATATAAATATAATATATAGAGCGCGAGGAATTATAGGTGAAGAATCATTTATAAAAAATAATTCTATTATAAAATTAAAAATTTTGAACATAATAGAGAAATATGTTCTAAAAAAGTCATATTTTATATTAACGGTTTCAGAAAAGCAAAAGATACATTATAGAAATAAGTATGGAATAAATGAGAATAAGATGTACACAATTCATAATTATAGTTCTTATGAAAATATTTCTTCTGATATAGAAGGAAATTTTTTAAAAGAAGTAGTTTATGTTGGAGGTGCATCTAAATGGCAACAGACGGAAAAGGTTAGTGAAATTTTTAAATTTATAAATGATAGAGATAAAGGTATTAGATTTTTAATATGTACAAATGAAAGTGATATGAATATTATTGAAGAAAGGTTTTCCAATATAACTAATGTAGAGATAGTAAGTTTAGAATATGATGATTTAATAAAAAGAATATCTAAAAGCACTGCAGGTATAATATTTAGAGATGACAGTATAGTTAATAAGGTATCAAGTCCATTTAAAATTATAGACTATTTTAATGCTAACTTACCTATTATTATGACAGAGACTATAGGGGATTATAATGATATATTAAGAGATAAGGGCTTTATTAAGATAATTCAATTTAGGAATATAAATATTGATCAGAAAGAAAATATATATACATTTATTAATGAAATGTATGCTTCAAGAGAGAAATATGCTAAAGAGATAGACAACTTTAAGAGAGAATATCTATCTATAGATAAAGAAATTGATAAAATAATTGATTTATTATAGAGATTATAAAGATGGAGAAAGGTATGAAGAAAATATTAAAAAAGATATTAAGAAAAGTATATTTTTTTAATGACTATTATAAAATTAAGGATACTAAAGTTCCTATTAAAATTAGACAGTATATAAAATATAAAATTTATAATAAAAATAAAAGAGTGTATTGGCCTGTTCACAAAAATTCAGTAGTAACAGGAAATGTAACGATTGGGGTAAATAGCTCAGTAGGTGCTACACCAGGATGCTATATACAAGGTCTAGGAGGAATATCTATTGGAGATTACACTATAGTTGCACCAAATGTTGGTATAATAAGTGCTAACCATGACATAAATGATTATAGAAAACATAATTATAAAAAGGTAGTTATAGGGGATTATTGTTGGGTCGGAATGAATTCTATTATATTACCTGGAGTTAGGCTAGGAAATCATACAATTGTAGGAGCTGGTTCAGTTGTAACAAACTCTTTTGCAGATGGATATTGTATTATTGCTGGAAATCCAGCTAAAGTTATAAAAACCATTGATAAAGATAAAGTTATTGATTATAAAGATGAAAGTGAGTATTATGGCTATATAAGAAAAGAGAGGTTTCTTAAATACAAAAAGAAGTATTTAAATGATGAGGATAGAAATGAATAAAGTTATTGCAAATATGCTGACAATAATATTAATTTTTTTAATAATTTTTATTGAGCTATTTAGAAAAAAAGATAAAGGGAAATTAGATATTTTAACAGGAATTAATCTTATTTATTTATTTTGCTTTGGAATAATTCAGCTGATTTTCATTAACTTTGATATTAGGCCTAAATTGAATACAATAAACCCCAATTTGGCAAGCATTGATTTTGATAATGATAGATATTGGTTAGCAGCATTAGTATCAACAATAGGATATATGTTTTTAGTTTTAGGATACTTTTGGAATAGTGCAAAAAAACGAAAAAAAAATGTTTGCTACAAGTATGAAATAAACTATAAAAATATAAAGATTGCTGCTATTTTTTCTTTTTTTATTGGAGTTTTTGCAAATTTAAAATATATAATACTTATTGGTGGAGGAATCTTAGAACCTATAAGAATATCACAGGATTTGAGATATAATGCTGTTTTGGAGAGTTCTGGGTACATTAGGATACTACAACCGTTAATTATATTAAGTTGTATGATGTACTTTGTTTTATATTGTGAATTTAAGAAGAAGAAATTTTTATTATTTACTATTTTAACGTATATAATTTCTTGCTACTACTTATTAACATATGCAGGAAGATTACCATTATTCTTATTTTTAGTTACAATTCCATTATACTATATGGAGAAAAATAAAAAAATGAATTTGGTAAATATGTCTAAAATATTTGTTGTAGGATTACTAATTTTAATTTTTGGCGAGTATGTTTTTGATTTAATTAATGGAATAAGTAATTATAGTTCATTTGACTTTAGAACTAATATTTATAGAATTATTGTTCAGTTTTCCTTTCCATACATTAACTTGTTAAAAGTTCCGGTTTTTGTAGAAAGTGGATTTAGATGTTTTGTAGATCTATTTACTTGGATAATAAATATGATTCCTTCATCAATATTACATTTGTTTGGAATGAATAAGGTTTTAGCTTCTTATCAACTAAATACAAATAATTTTTTATCAACAGAAGCAGGAGGAGTTCCAGTTGATATACTAACTTTGGGATATTATCAACTATCTATAGTCGGAGTAATTATATTTACCTTTATTTTTGGACGAATAGCTAGATACTTTAAAGATATTACATCTTACTGTGCAGATATTCCTGTTGTTAGATTACTTAAAGTTAGAATGTTTTTATTTTTAAGCTTATGCGTTATGTATGCAGACATAGACGTTATTGTAAAGAGAAGGATAGAATATTGGTTATTTGCTATAATAATACTTTTTTCAATAAAAGTATTAGCAAAAGATGATAAGAATTAGATTTCATATACTACTATATGCTTGAATAAAATGAGGTGATATAAGTGAATGTATTTAAGTGGTATAAAGTTGGTAACTTTTTATATAAAAAGGGTTTTAAGAGATTGGCAAGAGTAATAACAATAATAATAAGATTAATCTTTGGAGCATATGTTCCAACTAGTGCTGATATAGGGGCTGGGACAAAAATTGGATATGGCGGAATAGGAGTTGTAATACATGCACGAAGTAAGATAGGGAGAAATTGCGTTATATGTCAGTGTGTTACAATAGGTGGAACAAGTAAAAAGGTAGATGTTCCTAATATAGGGGATAATGTATTTATAGGGGCAGGTGCTAAAATATTAGGCCCTATAGAAATTGGAGCTAATTGTGTTATTGGAGCGAATGCAGTTGTCACTACAAATATTCCATCAAATAGTTTAGTTGCAGGTATACCGGGAAAAGTAATTAAAAGCGATATTAAAATTAGTGATTATATATAAAATTAATGTATGAGAGGAGCAAATATGTTTTATATAGGAAGATTTCCAGGTGCAATTGGTGGAGTGACAATTAAGAATGAACTAATTTATGAAGAGTTAAGTTCTATTACTAAAATAGATAAATTTGATACAGAAGTATTAAAGAAAAACAAGATTAAGGGTACAGTACAATTAATCCAATTTATATATAAAAATAGATCAAGAAGTGGTTTTATTGGAGTCTCTAATAAATCACTAATTATGTTACTCAATATAATTAATATAATTACCCCAACAGCATTAAAAAATATAAAGGTATTTGTTATGGGGGGGAATTTACATAAATATATAAATAGTGGTAGAATTATTAAGATTTTAAAAAGTGTTAATGTTTTATATGTTGAGGTAGAAAAGATGAAAGAAGAATTAGGAAAATTAGGAATTAGGAATGTTGAAGTTATCCCTAATTGTAGGAAATTACAGAATGATAGGGCACTTAAAACTAATAGCAATTCAGAATTTAAATTTTTATTTTTATCAAGAATTTCATTAGAAAAAGGGGTTAACATTATATTAGAATCAAATAAGTTATTAAAAGAGAGAAACTTTACTATAGATTTTTATGGCCCTATTGATGAAGCTTATGAGAAGGAATTTATAAACGATATCAATAAAAGCTCAAATATGATTTATTGTGGACAAGTTAATTCAAATAAAATTAATATATACGAATTAATTTCAAAATATGATTGTTTATTATTTCCAACGTTATATAAAGGAGAAGGATTTCCTGGTATATTAGCAGAAAGTAAGATTGCAGGAATACCATCGATTGTTAGTGATTGGAACTATAATTCTGATATTGTTAAGAATGGATTTGATGGGATTGTATTAACTGAAAATACCAGTGAGTGTTTAGCAAATGAAATGGAAAAATTAATTAATGACAAAGAGCAAATAGAAATTTTAAGATTAAATGCATATAATTCTGGTGAAAATTTTCTTATTAATAAGTATTTAAATACGATAATTGATTTTGAAAATAGTAATTGAATGAAATTTATATAGGTATAAGAAATGAAATATAACCGATTGCTAAATTAATTTGTCTTCGGTTATATTATGCCTCTATAAAATAGAAGCTGATTAACATATTCATTTTTAGTGCATAAATAAATTTTTAGTCTTATCCAAAATGATATCCTCTAATTTCTTGGCGCATAAATCTAAGACTACTGCCAAGTAAGCAACAAATATATATATATTATATCTTAAGCATATCTCTTATTTATATAATCTGTACTAAGGTCGTGGTTTAGCAATTTAGTTTTTTCTATATCTTTCTAGAACTTCATATGGGTATAAATTTATCAAATAATATTTTATGAATCTTATTGAGTATAAATCTCATTTATATAATAATTTAGTCTTTAAAAGGAGCACTCATTGATGCTCTTTTTAAAGACGTTTTATAAGAAGTGCTTCTTGAGATTCTATGTAATTTAAAATTAAGTTCTACATGACATTGTTTTATAATAATATTTGCTACTCAGTGAATATGGCGATAACCTTTTTTAATTATTTATGCTTGCATAGTTATCACTATATCTTTTTTATTATACACCTCGACAGATATCTTTTTAAAATTATCAGTATATATTTTTCCTGTTCCTTTTATATCTGAGAACACCTTCAAATTATATTTTAAAAGTTCTATTAAAAATGTTTTCCACAAATATATTGACATAATAACTAATATTTTAAAGTATTTATAAGCTTTAGTACTAAACTATTGTATATTCTAAAAGTTTAAAAGCATCGACACTATTGGAAGAATTAACATCTTTAACATAAGCACTAATTTTATAAGAACCAACATTAGTAGGCTTCCAAGTAAATGACTTGGAAGAAGAGTAATCACGTAATACCTTCCAACCAGAACCATCATTAATAAGGAACTGATAAAGTAAAGAAGTACCACCGGAAGCATTAGCAGTAAAAGTTATAGAAGAATTAGGAGCTTGTGGTGATTTTTTATCAACTGAAATAGATGAAATAGTAACAGGGTCAATATTAATAATGCTATAGTTCATAACATTAAAAGCATCGACGCTATTGGAAGAATTAACATCTTTAACATAAGCACTAATTTTATAAGAACCAACATTAGTAGGCTTCCAAGTAAATGACTTGGAAGAAGAGTAATCACGTAATACCTTCCAACCAGAACCATCATTAATAAGGAACTGATAAAGTAAAGAAGTACCACCGGAAGCATTAGCAGTAAAAGTTATAGAAGAATTAGGAGCTTGTGGTGATTTTTTATCAACTGAAATAGATGAAATAGTAACAGGGTCAATATTAATAATGCTATAGTTCATAACATTAAAAGCATCGACGCTATTGGAAGAATTAACATCTTTAACATAAGCACTAATTTTATAAGAACCAACATTAGTAGGCTTCCAAGTAAATGACTTGGAAGAAGAGTAATCACGTAATACCTTCCAACCAGAACCATCATTAATAAGGAACTGATAAAGTAAAGAAGTACCACCGGAAGCATTAGCAGTAAAAGTTATAGAAGAATTAGGAGCTTGTGGTGATTTTTTATCAACTGAAACAGATGAAATAGTAACAGGGTAAAATTGCTTAGTTATAAAAGATGTATCATCACTTATATAACTTATTCTATCTCCATTCTTATTTGATAATTTAACCAATGAACTTTTATTACTTAATTCAAATAAATTATCATTATATGTAGTATTAATATTAACAGACCCTTCTTTAAGAACTGTAGCTTTTATCTTAGCTATGCTTTTAGCTTCAGTAGTACTAACCCCTGTTGTACTTCCAGTTTTAGTAAACCAAAAATAAGCATGTCCGCTTTTGTTGCTTGTTGTAATTTGAGGTATAGATGAAGTCAACTCACCAGAAGTAATTTCATCTATCTTTAGTATGCTTGGATCATATGCAAAGTCCCATGAACCTCCGTATAATCCACTTATGTTTGAAACATTTAAATTTATAGTTATTTGTTTGCCTACAGTAGCTTCACCAGTAACAGTATAAGTGACTTTAGGTGTTGGCTCTGCAGCTTTAACTGGTATGCCACTTAAAGAAAATTCTACTATAAGGCAAAAAGCACATATCATAGCGAAAAATTTCTTCAGCTTTTTAGAATAAAACTTCAAATTTATTCCCCCTTTATATCATATTTGAGTACATAGTTATTGTATACTTTTCCATGAAGTATGTAAATAAATTCTAAGGTTCTAAATAGCGATTTATAAATAAATAAGTAAAATATTTAAGGTTTACGAAGAATAAAAAATTATAAAAATAAAATAATGTGATTTTTATAAATTTAATGAAGTTCGAATATTTATCTTGTAAAAAAGTGTTATAATTTATATTATTAAATAAGAAAAATAATAAAGGGGAAAGTTAGATGGGTATTAGAAAAAGAATTTTATCATTATCCTTGGCAGCACTAATGATAGGTGCAATTTTACCAAATATAAAGGTACAAGCATCAGATGTAAAAGATGGACCATTATATAAAAAAGAATATGAAGAAATTGAAACCTATGATTTATATAGTAACTTAAGATTATATAGTAATTTTAAGACTTCTAGTTTGTTAGATGAAAGAGAAGATGTAACAGAAAGTAGGTTAGCTAATTCAAAGATTAGAAAATTAGTTTTACAAACTAATTCTAATTATGAAGTGGCATTAGCCTATAGTGATGGAAATTATTCTTATGTAAATAAGTTTGATGACTTAGAAGAAGCTATTAATGAATGTAAATCTATTGAAAAAGAAATAAATGAATCAGAAAATATAATTCCAGTTGTAATAGATAAAAGCGGACAAGTTACTTATGCTACAAAAGCTGTTGCTAGAGTAAGGAAGTATGTAGATGGAAAGATATCATCAGGAACTAGTCTTATATATAGTAGTGCGTCATTAGAGTTAAATACGAAATTCACATATGTGAGCCATGACTATATGAGTGAAGTACCTTTAATAACTACTAGTGGACAAGCTGCAAAAGTATTAATAGGTGGATATGAAGGGTGGATGAAATACACTGATTATAATTCTGATAATAATTATACAGGAAAAACTGCAGATGTTGTAATATGGCCATTAAATCAGGTTACAACACCTAGTTATTATATAGTTCAGGATGGAATATTAAAGCATTGGGCTGGTACAAGTCTAGATGGTGGAAGTGGTACCATGCTTTATGTAGGAAGTGCTCCTGATTTTTTAGAGCCTGGGAAAAAGTATGCAAGTTATGATGGCAATTATTTCTATTATGCAGACAATATTCAAGATGCAATTTGGAATTTAACGCTAGATTTAAAGGAAAATACAAAGAAGAGAGCAGTTAATAATGGAAATCCTTATTACTCATACTTTAATAACCTTTCATTTAGAAGTAAAAGTAATTACACAGCAGATGAAATAAATAGATATATAACAGCTCATACTGTTTCGGATAGTAAGCTTAGGAATCTAGGAGCAGCACTAAAAGAAGCTGAAAATACATATGGAGTAAATGCATTACTAACATTAAGCGTTGCAATAAATGAATCCGGATGGGGAACTTCAAAAATTGCTAGGAATAAAAATAACTTATTTGGAATGGGAGCTATAGATTCAGATCCATATAATGGGGCTTATAGTTATCCTAGCACAAGAGAAAGTGTCTTAGATTTTACTAGAAATTTTATATCTAATGGATATGCAAATCCTAGAGACTGGAGATATTGGGGATCATTTTTGGGTAATAAAAATCTTGGTGCTAATGTTCAATATGCCTCTGACCCATTCTGGGGAGAAAAGGCAGCTAGTTTTGCAATGCAAATAGATTATTATTTATCAGGGAATGATGTAAATAAATTAAGAGATGAAAATTACTATCAACTTATTAAGTATGTAGGAACTAATACGGTTATAGGTGCTGATGGAACAGAATTCTATGATATAGCAACTACAAACTCTTCTGTAGGAGGTAGCAGCACAATTGGGACAAGTATAGTTGGAACTAATGCTGTACAAGCTTCTGGTAAAAAGGTAATTATAAATGGAGAAGAATATATAGAAATATATGCAGATAGAAATCATACTAAACTAAATGGAAACTTTGATGGAACATATAATTGGAGTAAGCTTGGCTACACAAAGAATAAAAATATAATATTCCTTAATAAAGGCAAAACTGGATTTAAGGAAGGAGATATAAACTTTGATGATAAAATAGATATGAAAGATTTATCGTTAATTTCAAACCTATATAACTCTAAAAAAGGAGATTCAAATTGGAATAATAATTGTGACTTAAATAATGATGGTGTAATTGATATTTACGACATAGTTAAGATTGCAAATAAAATAACAGGATAGTCTAATAGGCTATCCTAGTTTTATAAATAACTACTTATATACAAGGAAGTGAAAAGCTTGAAAAATGTTAAATGTATATTTACTACATCACTAGTAATATTATTTTTGTTTTTTAATGGAATAGTAATATCTGCAACAGAAGAATCTATGGTTAAGTTTACAGTTAATGGGGGAATAAAAAAAGGAAATAATATAGAGATTATAGTTGATCTAAGTAATCTTAAGAATTTATATTCAGCCTTAGTTGATTATACTTATGATAATACATTAATTAAAGTAAAAGAAATAGTGCTAAATGAGGAGATAAAGAAACAATCAGTTATTCCACTATTTGGTGAACTAAGTCTAAATGGCAATAGAGCACGTTCTGGATTTACATTTCAGGGACCAGATAGTATGGGATTAAGTGGAGATTATAATTTTGTAACTATAAAAGCTGAAGTTTTAAAAGATGGTGAATTAGAGTTATCGGCTGATAAGATAAAATTGCAGCTTGTACAAAAGACTGAGAATGATATGATTGATCTTCCTTTTATGCTAAGTTTACCAGAAAAAGAGGTAATAGAAGTAAAACCTAAACCATCACCAGAAAAATCAGAACACGACAACAATGACTTATCTACAAATAGTTCTAATGATATTATAATTGGTGGAAATAGTGAGAATAATGATAATAAACAGAATGTAACCATTGATGAAGACAATGCTAATGTTAATGATGAGGCACAAGATAAAAATGAACTATTAAAAGAAGATGAGAATAGTGATAGTAAATTAGATATAGATACAAGTAGTAATACTGAAGAAAATAAGAATAATTCGTTAGTGTTTATTATAATTACAATTATTATTTTAATAATTGGTGGATATATATCCTTTAGAGTATATAACAATAAAAAATTAAAATAGTACAGTACTTGATTTTATAATACAAAAAAAGTAAAATATATTTATGTAAACATTTTACAAAGAATTGAAAGTGAAAGGAAGTTAACTATGAAGGGGACGTATAGATGTAAAGAGTTAGCTGAAAAATTTAAATTTAGCGGGGAACTTATAAACTCAGAAAGACATATATGTGGCCATATAAATGATACTCATATATTAAAATTTAAGCAATCTGATGGAACTCTAAAGAAATATATTCTTCAAAGAATTAATACAGATGTTTTTCCAGCTGTTGATGAATTAATGAATAATATAGATAGGGTTACTAAACACGTTTCTAAGAAGGTTCAAGAAGAAGGTGGAGACGTAACAAGAGAAGGGTTACGTTTAGTGCCAACAGTGGATGAAAAGTTATATTATAGAACAGAAGAAGGGGATTGTTTTAGAGGTTATCATTTTATAGATGGTGCAACAACTTATATGATGGTAGAAAATCCAATGGATTTTTATAAATGTGGAAAAGCTTTAGGAAAGTTCCAAAGGCAACTTTCAGACTTTCCAGCAGATACAGTATATGAAACCATACCAGACTTTCATAATACAAGAAAGAGATATAATGATTTTCTTGAAGCAGTAAAAAACAATCCTTGTGATAGGGTAAAAGGTGTACAAGCTGAAATTGATTTTATTATGACTAGGGAAAAAGAAACTGGAGTTTTAGTAGATTTATTAAATGAAGGTAAGCTTCCACTTAGAGTTACCCATAATGATACAAAGTTCAATAATATAATGATAGATGATAAAACAGGGGATGCAATCTGTGTTATAGATTTAGATACAGTTATGCCAGGTTTATCATTATATGATTATGGTGATTCTATACGTTCAGGAGCAACTACTGCTTTAGAAGACGAAGCAGACTTATCAAAAGTAAAGTTTGATATTGACTTATTTGAGTTATTTACAAAAGGTTTCCTAGAGTCTTGTGGAGAAACATTAACTGAAACAGAAATTGAATATTTACCATTTTCAGCAAAAGTTATAACCTTAGAACTTTCTATGAGATTCCTTATGGATTATATAAATGGGGATAAGTATTTCCAAATTCATAGACCAAACCATAATCTTGAGAGAGCTAGAAATCAATTAAAGTTAGTTAGTGATATGGAAGAGGCTATGGGGCAAATGAAGGATATAGTAAAGAAATATAGTTAATTGTAATAAAGTATAGCGTAATTTGCTGTACTTTATTTTATATGTATTTACTATTTGAAAAAAGAAAAAATATATACTAAAATGTATAAGTAAGTTATATGTAAAAATATGTTTTTAACAAAGGAGATATAGATATGGAAAAGGTAAAAAGTATACCGTTTTCTCCTCCAGATATTTCTGAAAGAGAAATAGAAGAAGTATGTAAGGTATTAAGATCTGGATGGATAACATCAGGTCCAAGACTAGCAGAGTTTGAAGAAAGAGTAGCTGAATATTGTAATGTTAATAAAGCAATAGCTTTAAATAGTGCTACAGCAGCGATGGAGTTAATACTTAAAGTTTTAGATATAAAAGAAGGAGATGAAATTATAACTACTCCTTACACTTATACTGCAACCTCAAGTGTAGCGCTTCATAGAGGGGTTAAACCAGTATATGTAGATCTAAAGAAAGATACATTTTTTATGGATTATGATAAAATAGCTGAAAAAATTACTAATAAAACAAGAGCGATCATGCCGGTAGATATAGCTGGAGTTCCATGTGATTATGATAAGATTAAATGTATACTAAAAGAAAAAGGCAGAGAAGATATATTTATACTTTGTGATTCTGCTCATTCCTTTGGTGCAAAATATAAAGGAGAAAGAGTTGGAAGCCAAGTGGATTTTCATTCATTCTCTTTTCATGCTGTTAAGAACTTAACTACTGCAGAAGGTGGTGCTTTAGTATTTAATAATAATAACTATGCCGGTAAAGAAGATTTGTATAAAGAATGTAAGATAACTTCTTTACATGGTCAAACTAAAGATGCTCTAAGCAAAATGAAGATAGGTGCGTGGGAATATGATATTGTAACTGATGGTTTTAAATGCAATATGACAGATATAAATGCGGCTATTGGACTGATTCAACTTGAAAGATATGAAAAAATGTTAGAGCAAAGAAAAGCTATTTTTAACATTTATAATGAGGTCTTGGGCAAGGAAGAATTTGCAATTTTACCTTTTACAAAAGATGAAGAAGGAACAGAGACATCATACCATTTATATTTATTAAGAGTAAAAAAAATTGATGAGCTAACTAGAAATAAGATTATCGAAGATTTAGGCAGAAAAGGTATAGCTACAAATGTTCATTACAAGCCATTACCTATGTTGACTTTATATAAAACATTAGGATATAGAATCGAAGATTATCCTAATGCTTATGCACAGTATGAAAATGAAATCTCATTACCTGTTTATAGTACTTTAAATCTTGATGATGCAAGATATGTTGCAGAGGAAGTAGTAGAAAGTATCAAAAAGTATATATAGTGTAATTAAAAGTTTATTATTTTTACATATTATGATAAAATGTAAATGTTATTTTATAAATAAAAGGAGCGGTAATAATGAATATTCCATTAATAGACCTAAAAGCCCAATATGAATCGATTGCTAAGGATTTAAATGAAGCAACTTTAGGAGTTTTATCTTCAGCGGGATATATAATGGGTAAAAATGTATTGGAATTAGAAAGAAAGTTTGCTGAATATACAGAAACAAAGTATGCTATATCAGTGGGAAATGGTACCGATGCTTTAGTAATTGCGTTAAAAGCTTTAGGAATAAAAGAAGGAGATGAAGTTATAACTACTCCATTTACTTTTTTTGCCACTGCAGAAAGTATATCAGCAGTGGGTGCAATACCAGTATTTGTTGATATAGTTAAAGAAACATTTAATATAGATCCAAGTAAAATTGAAGAGAAGATTACTAAAAGAACTAAAGCGATTATGCCTGTACATATTTTTGGGCAAAGCGCAGATATGGATGCAATCAATGAAATAGCCAAAAAGTATAACTTAAAAGTTATTGAAGATGCATGCCAGGCAGTAGGGGCAGAGTATAAAGGAAAAAGAATTGGAAGTCTAGGAGATGTAGCATGTTTTTCATTCTTTCCTACTAAGAATTTGGGGTGTGCCGGAGATGGTGGGATGATTGTTACATCAGATGAGAATGTAGCAACAATTGCTAGAGCTCTAAGAACACATGGAAGTGGTGAAAATGGGCAAAAAGCTTATAATCTTTTAAATAATATAGACGAAGAGATAGAAACTATAAAAAATGCTGATGATACAGTATATAATCCTTTGAAATACTATAATTATTTAATTGGACATAACTCTAGATTGGATGCTATGCAAGCTGCTATATTATTAGAAAAAATAAAGCATATAGATAAATGGAACGCAAAAAGAAGAGAAATCGCGGCTATATATGATGAAAATTTAAAGGATACAGATCTTGTAACACCATATATAGACAAAAATAATACTGCAGTTTATCATATGTATATATTACAATCAGATAATAGAGAGGCGATATTGAAAAAGTTACAATCTAAGAATGTTTCAACTGGTGTTTACTATCCAGTTCCTTTACACTTGCAGAAGGCATATAAAAATCTTGGATATAAGGAAGGTGATATGCCAGTAGCAGAATACTTATCACACAGAACATTTGCTATACCGGTATATCCTGAATTAAATACTAATCAAATTGAATATATAGTAAATAGCATTAAAGAAAAATAACAAACTATTATTATAGGAGGATTATGAAAATGAGCTTAAAGGAAGAGTTATTAAAGAAAATTAATAATAAAACGGCAAAAGTTGGTGTGGTAGGACTTGGATATGTTGGATTGCCATTAGCGGTAGAAAAGGCTAATGCCGGTTATGAAACTGTTGGGTTTGATGTGCAAGATAGTAAAGTTGAAATGGTTAACGAAGGAAAGAATTATATTGGAGATGTCGTTGACAATGTATTAGAAACACTTGTAAGAGATGGAAAGCTTAAAGCAACTACTGATTTTAGCTTTGTAGGAGATGTTGATACAATTTGTATTTGCGTTCCAACACCATTAGATTTATATAAGCAACCAGATTTATCTTATGTAGTTGAGTCTACTAAGAGTGTGGCTAAGTATTTACATAAGGGGATGTTAGTTGTTTTAGAAAGTACAACTTATCCTGGAACAACAGAAGAAGTTTTAAAGCCAATCTTAGAGGAGACAGGATTAAAGTGTGGTGAAGATTTCTTCCTAGCATTTTCTCCAGAAAGAGTAGATCCGGGAAATAAAGATTATAATACAAAGAATACGCCTAAGGTTGTTGGTGGATGTAGTGAAGACTGTACAGAAATTGCAGCAGCATTATATAAAAATGTATTAGAGGGAGATATTCATACAGTATCATCTCCAGCAGTGGCAGAAATGGAGAAGATATTAGAAAATACTTTTAGAAATATTAATATAGGGTTAGCAAATGAAATGGCTATTCTATGTAAGAGAATGGGAATAGATGTATGGGAAGTTATAGATGCTGCTAAAACTAAACCATATGGATTTATGCCATTTTATCCAGGCCCAGGTCTTGGTGGACATTGTATTCCACTAGATCCTTTCTACCTAGAGTGGAAAGCAAAAGAATATGATTACCATACTAGATTAATAGAAACTTCTGGAGAAATTAATGATTCTATGCCTGAGTTTGTATTAGATAATGTTATGAAGATTTTAAATAAGCAAAAGAAGGCCTTAAATGGAGCTAATGTTCTATTAATGGGATTGGCCTATAAAAATGATATTGATGATTACAGAGAATCTCCATCATTTAAAGTAATAGAGTTATTAGAAAAGAACGGTGCAAACTTAAAAGTTAATGATCCGTATTGCCCAGAGGCTAGACATAATGGTAAGATTTATTACTCAGTTGACTGGAAAGAGGCTATAGATGAAGCGGATATCGTTATTATAACAACTAATCATTCTTGCTATGATTATGATGAAATAGTTTCTAGAGCAAAAGTTGTATATGATACAAGAAATGCAACTAAGAATGTGAAAAATAATAGAGAAAAGATTTATAAGTTATAATATTGTATATTCAGGCAACTTCCACATAGGAGGTTGCCTTATTTTTGCAAAAATTAATTCTTTATTAAGATAAAGCATGAAATAGATAATAAATAGACATAAATATAATAAAGTAGTATAATTAATTGATTAATTAATATTTTATAAATAAGACTATGGAGTAGGAGGAAGTTACGTGAAAAGTTTTAAAACTTTTATTTTGATGGTAACAGATATCTTCCTTATAAATATGGGATATCTACTAGCGATAAATATTATATATGGGAATCAATATACAGAGATTGCATCAATATATCAAAAAGATTGTTTGGTGATTACCGCTATATATGTAATGTTTTTTTATGTGTTTAAGATGTATCATTCATTATGGGTGCTTACAGGTACAGATGAATTTTTACTTGGTGTAGGAGGATGTGTATCTGCAGGGCTATTATCTATAGCATATACAAGGGTAATTGGTGCTACAGTTCCGTTAAACGTTAGTGTAATAGGTGTTATTATTACTATGTGTTTTGTTTTAGGCATAAGAATATTATATAGAGTATATAGAAGGGTTTTACTATATATTCCATATAAGTATTCTTCGGATCAGAAGCGTGTTCTTATTGTAGGCGCTGGTTCAGCAGGAAGCATGATAATAAATGAAATGTTATCTAGGAGGGAATTAAAGCATAATCCAGTTGCTCTTATAGATGATGATAAATATAAAAAAGGAAAAAGAATTTCTGGAGTAAAGGTAGTAGGAAATAGAAATAATATACCTAGGATTGTTGAAGAAAAAGAAATAGATTTAATATTAATTGCGATTCCTACGTTAGATAATAAAAACAAAAAAGAGATTATAGATATATGTAAGACTACAGGATGTAAGATGAAGATTATTCCTGGAATGTATGAAATTATTACTGGAAAAGCAAGGGTAAGCAATCTTAAGGATGTAGAATTAGAAGATTTATTAGGTAGAGAGACTGTTGTTTTAGATAATAAAGGTATATCAAATTATATTACTGATAAAGTTATAATAGTAACTGGAGGTGGAGGTTCAATAGGTTCAGAGTTGTGTAGACAAATAGCGCAATTTAATCCGAAGCAACTAATAATATTTGATATATACGAAAATAATGCTTATGATATTCAAAATGAATTGAAATATAAGTATCCTAATTTAGATTTAATCACGTTAATAGGATCAATTAGAGACGAAAATAGATTAGATGAAGTATTTAAAAAATATAAAATAGATGTTGTTTTCCATGCAGCTGCTCATAAACATGTGCCGTTAATGGAGGATAGTCCTAAGGAAGCTATAAAAAATAATGTGTTTGGGACATATAGTTTAGCTTTAATTGCAGATAAATATAAAGTTAAGAAATTTGTGTTAATATCTACAGATAAGGCTGTAAATCCAACAAATATAATGGGTGCAACAAAGAGATTATGTGAAATGATAATACAGGCATTTAATAAAAGTAGTGATACTGAATACGTGGCAGTAAGGTTTGGAAATGTACTTGGAAGCAATGGTTCTGTGATTCCATTATTTAAAAGACAAATTAGGGCTGGAGGACCGTTAACAGTAACTCATAAAGATATAACTAGATATTTTATGCTGATTCCAGAAGCAGCTCAATTAGTTTTACAAGCAGCAGCATTTGCTAATGGAGGCGAAATATTTGTTTTAGATATGGGTAAGCCTGTTAGAATATATGATTTAGCTTGTGATTTGATTAGATTATCTGGGTATGAGCCTAATAAAGATATAAAAATTGAGATTACTGGCTTACGTCCAGGAGAAAAATTATATGAAGAGCTACTTATGGATGAGGAAGGACTAAAAAAGACAACTCATAATAAAATATATATTGGAAAACCTACGTTTGAAAGTATTGAGTCATTAGAAAAAAAGCTAGAACAGCTTAAAATATTGTTGAATGAAAGTAAGATAGATAAAATTAAGAATAAGATGGGAGAAATAGTTCCCACATATAAGGCAAGTAATAATAAAGAGGTAGCTGTTGATAAAGAAAAAGCAGATTAAATTTAGAGGAAATAGGTATGAATTTTATAAATAAGATATTAAAAAGATTATTAGATATTGTTGCATCTGGAATTGGTATAATTATTTTGTCACCAATACTTATTATAATTTCAATTATAATAAAAATAACATCTAGGGGCCCGATTTTTTTTAAACAAGTGAGAGTTGGTAAGAATGAAAAGAAATTTAAAATATTAAAATTTAGAACTATGATAGTAGATGCGGAAAAAGTTGGAAAGCAAATAACTGTAGGTAATGATCCTAGAATTACAAGAATTGGTTATTTTTTAAGAAAGTATAAGTTAGATGAACTTCCTCAATTGATAAACGTTTTTATTGGAAATATGAGCTTAGTTGGACCTAGACCAGAGGTGCCTAGATACGTAGAGTTGTATAGTAATGAGCAGAGGAAAGTTTTCAATGTAAAACCTGGTATAACTGATTTGGCATCAATAAGATATAGGGATGAAAATGATATATTAGGTAAGGTTGATAATCCAGATCGATATTATATAGATGTAATAATGCAAGATAAGTTGAATTTAAATTTAGAATATATCGATAAAGGAAATGTCTTTTTTGATATTTTTATAATAATAAAAACAATAGTTAAATGCTTAAAATAATGATTGAGAAGGTGATTATATGGAAAAATTAAAATTTGCCATAGTTGGTTGTGGAAGAATATCTTATAAACATGTAGAATCTTTGGAGAATAATAGGGCTGATGCCGTGTTGGTTGCTACTTGTGATGTAGTAGAAGAGAGAGCGGAAGCAAAGAAGAAAGAATATTTAGACAAGATGAAAGAAGATTTATCTGTAAAAGTATTCTCGGATTATAAAAGGATGTTAAAAGATGTAGAAATAGATGTGGTAACTATTGCTACAGAAAGTGGATATCATGCAGAAATAGCAATAGAATGCATGAAGAATGGTAAACATGTAATAGTTGAAAAGCCTATGGCGTTATCAGTTGAAGATGCAGAAGAGATGATAAGAGTTGCAAAAGAAAATAAAGTTAAGTTATGTATTAGCCATCAAAATAGATTTAATAAGCCTATTCAGAAATTAAGAGAGGCCATTGAAGAAAATAAGTTTGGTAAATTAGTAAATGGTACAGCAAGAATACTATGGAATAGAAATATGGGATATTATCAACAAGCACCATGGAGAGGTACATGGGCTCAAGATGGTGGTACTTTGATGAATCAGTGTATACATAATATTGACTTATTACAATGGATGCTAGGTGGCGAAGTAGAAAGAGTATATGCTGAATGTGATACATTCTTAAGAGATATTGAAGCAGAAGATTTTGGGGCAATAATTGTAAGATTTAAAAATGGTGCAATAGGTATGATAGAAGGCTCAGCATGTGTGTATCCAAAGAATTTAGAAGAAACATTAAGTATATTTGGTGAAAGTGGTGCAGTAGTTATTGGTGGATTAGCTGTCAATGAACTTAAGACTTGGAGATTTGATGGAGAAGATGAGGATGAGGTTAAAAAAGAGTTAAGGGTAGAAATTGACAATGTATATGGGGAAGGCCATACTCCTTTATTTAAAGATGTAATTGACGCTATTAGAGAAGATAGAGAACCTTTAGTTACAGGAGAAGAAGGAAAGAAGGCTATATCAATAATTTTAGCTGCATATAAATCTAGATTGACTGGATTACCAGTAAAATTTCCGTTAGGTGAATTTAAATCTACCGATATGGCTAAAATAGGAAAGTAATATTCAAATCCTAGGGGGAATTTTTATGGAAAAATATACCGATACAGTTACTGTGATTATTCCATGTAGAAATGAAGAAAAATTTATAGGAGCATGTTTAGATTCATTTGTTAATCAAACTTATCCTAAAGAATTATTAAATATAATTGTAGCAGATGGAATGTCTACAGATAATACTAGAAATATTATAAATGAATATTGTAATAAATATAAATTTATAAATATGATAGATAATGAAGAATTTATTGTTCCTAAAGGAATGAATAAAGCAATGAAATTAAATAATTCCGATATTAATATAATATTTGGTGCTCATGCAGAAGCTGATAAGGATTTTGTTTTAGAAAATGTAAAAGCTTTAATAAATGATGATGTTGCATGCGTTGGAGGGACAATAGAAACAATAAATTCTACTAATAAAGGTTCGGCAATTGCTCTAGCGATGAGTTGTCCTTTTGGGGTTGGTAATGCTCTATTTAGATATGCTACTAAAGAAAGTTACGTAGATACTGTAGGTTTTGGTGGATATAGAAAATCTATATTGGATAAGATTGGGTACTTTGATGAAGAATTAGTTAGAAATCAAGATGATGAATTAAATTACAGGGTGATAAAAGAAGGATATAAGATACTTCTTACTCCTAAAATAAAATCTAAGTATTACGCAAGAGGAGAGTATAAAAAGCTTTGGAAGCAATATTTCCAATATGGTTATTGGAAAGTGAGAGTAATTCAAAAGCATAATAAACCAGCAGCTTTAAGACACATTATTCCATTATTATTTGTAATTTTTTTAATACTAGGTGGAATATTTAGCTTATTTTCAAAGACTATATTTTATTCATATGGTTTTATTCTAGCATTATATTTATTATTAGCTGTTTATTTTTCATTTAAGCTTTCTATGAAAAGTAAATTTAAATATTTATTTAATATATTACCATGTTTTCCTATACTGCATTTATCATACGGGTTAGGTTTTTTATTAGGGGTTATAAATTTTTATTTATTGAAGAGTAATAGTATAACCAATAAAAATACTGATATATCAAGATAGGAGGTAAGTTACATGACTCTTGAAGAATTAATAAAATATGATGATGCAATAGAAGTGTATAGAACTGGTTCTTTTGAAACACTAGGATTAAATATTGCTTCAGTGGAAAAAAAGATACTTTCGTTTATTGAAGAAGAGAAGTATTTAAAGGATATAAAAAAATCAATTACATGTATTATTACCAAGAGAGAATTAGTAGATAAGGTTCCAAGTGGAATTGGAATAATTATTTCTGCTAATCCAAGAATAACATTTTTTAACTTACATAATAAACTTTTAAATAACGATAATTATTGTAGGGAAAAAGCTAGAACTATTATAGGATCAAATTGCAGTATAAAAGATTCAGCAATTATAAGTGATTATAATGTGGTTATTGGTAATAATGTGGTTATAGAAGAGAATGTTATAATAAGAGAAAATGTAGTTATTGGCGATAATACAGTAATAAGAGCTGGAGTTATAATTGGTGGTGAGGGCTTTGAATGTAAAAGAAATGGAGAAACTACATTTTCGGTAAAACATTTAGGTGGAGTTTTGATAGGACATGATGTAGAGATCCAATATAACTCGTGTGTAGATAAGGCTGTATATCCTTGGGATGATACTATTGTAGGTGATTATTGTAAAATAGATAATTTTGTTCATTTAGGGCATGCTTGTAAAATAGGTATGAGAACTATGATAGCTGCAAATGCAGTAATTGGAGGCAGGACAGTAATAGGGAATGATTGCTGGATTGGTATAACTGCAACAATAAGTAATGGACTAAATATAGGTGATAATGTTAGAATGAACATAGGCTCGGTAGTTACACGAGATGTTGAGAGTAATAATAGTGTTACTGGAAACTTTGCAATAGAACATAGTAGATTTATTGAATTTATTAAATCTATTAGATAAGAGATAAATTTACATATTGGAAAAAGATACTCTATAAATATGGAGTATCTTTTTTATATAGTAAATTGAAATATTATATTTAGTATTAAGTTTAAGAAAAATAGTTAAATCTTTTTATACTTTGAAATAACAGAATAAAATGTTATAGAAAGAATAGTTGGAATTAGCCAAGCAAATCCTAAACTAGCTAACGGAATGAAACTTAAATCAAAAACTTTTATTTCAGCTAAAATACCAAAAATAAGAGAAGTGTAAATTCCAAGCCTTATAGCTTTAATATTCGTAAAATACTTATTTAATAATGTAGTAATAATTAATGTTATTGCTACAGGATATAGTATGTTAAGAATAGGACCAGATATTTTTATAATATTATCAACGCCTAGTGCACCAATTACTATACTTATTATAGATATTATTACTGCATTAACTTTGTATGGAAGTTTTCCTTTTGATACTTTTTCAAAGAAGCTTGATCCAGCTGTTAGTAAACCAATAGATGTTGTTAAACAAGCAAGACTCATAGCTATTGCAATTATTGTTCTTCCTATATTGCCCAATACTCCATGAGCTATAAAAAGTAGTAATGAAGTTTTTGAAATATTTGTAGATACAAGTGTAGTTGTTTGTGCACCAAGTATAGTTAGTCCACCATAAACAAATGCTAAGCCTAAAGCAGCTATTATACTAGCTCTTAAAGCCATAGGAATCATTTGATCTTTATTATAACCTTTTTCTTTTAAACTATTAGTTACGACTGCTGCAAAAAGTAATGCAGCTAAAGCATCCATGGTTTGGTATCCTTCAATTAGTGAATTTGATAGAACAGATGTAGCACCAGTAGTGCTGATTTCACCAAGAGGAACTATGATACCTTTAATAATTACAAAAGAAAGTATTACTATTAATGTTGGAGTTAAATATTTACCAATTGTATCTATAACTGAAGATTTGTTTAAAACAAAAATTAGATTAAAAGCAAAGTATATAATCATAAATAAAATTGGTGAAAATGATGGAAATAATGGTTGTATAGTTATTTCAAAGGTTGTTGCTGCAGTTCTAGGAATACCTAGCATAGGTCCTATTGCAATAAATAAAATTGAAGCAAAAATAATTGAAAATTTAGGTCCTATTTTAGATGCTATTGTTTCAAAGGTTCCATCCCCTTTTAAACAGGATAATATAGCTAGTAGTGGTAATCCTACTCCTGTTATTATAAATCCTAGCATTCCAATTATATATTCACTTCCTATAGCGTGTCCTAAATATGGAGGGAAAATTAAATTTCCAGCACCAAAGAACATAGCAAATAGTGCAAAACCTATAATCAATATATCTTTATTTTTATTATTCATCTTAAGTCCTCCTTCAATAATGACTGTACTATTAACAATAGTACCATTTAATTTTATGAGTATCAACAAAAAGATACAATATAAGACAAAAAACTGAGAAATTAACATTAAAAATAATATGTTATTATTAAAATGTAAAAATATATATAGTTATTTGTTTGATTATATTTTGTTAACATAATTATTTAAATATGATAGAATATAATTGTATGTAAAAGAAGGAAGGGGAAGTATTATGAAAGTTAAAAAGGCAATAATACCAGCTGCGGGATTAGGAACAAGATTTTTACCAGCTACAAAGGCACAACCAAAGGAAATGTTACCAATAGTTGATAAACCAACAATACAATATATTATAGAAGAAGCTATTGCATCAGGCATAGAAGAGATACTTATAATTACAGGAAGAAATAAGAAATGCATAGAAGACCATTTTGATAAGTCAGTAGAACTTGAAATGGAGTTAGAGAAAGCAGGAAAGTCAGAATTACTTGAGTTAGTAAGAGATATATCAGATATGGTTGATATTCATTATATAAGACAAAAGGAACCAAAAGGATTAGGGCATGCTATTCATTGTGCAAAGACATTTGTTGGTAATGAACCATTTGCAGTCCTATTAGGAGATGATGTTGTTGATAGTGAAGTACCATGCTTAAAACAATTAATAGATTGCTATTCAGAATATAAAACTACAATATTAGGGGTTCAAACAGTACCAGAAAGTGAAACTAATAAATATGGTATTGTAGATGGTATTCATATAGAAGATAGAGTATATAAGGTTAAAGATTTAGTAGAGAAGCCATCAGTAGATGAAGCACCAAGTAATGTTGCTATCTTAGGTAGATATATAATTACTCCTCAAATATTTGATATTCTTGAGAATACAGAGCCTGGAAAGGGCGGAGAAATACAATTAACAGATGCCCTTAAGACTTTAATTAGCCAAGAAGCTATGTATGCATATAATTTTGAAGGAAGAAGATATGACGTAGGGGATAAGCTTGGATTCTTACAAGCTACAATTGAATTTGCTCTTAAGAAAGAGGAATTAAGAGATAGATTTTTAGATTACTTAAAAAGTAGAGATTGGGAATAAAAAATAGAATAGATTAAGTAGTGAGTATATAAATATATTGAAATTAATATAAAAAAGCATTTTCCGTATGTAGGAAAATGCTTTTTTATATTATGATGAATTTTTTCTCTTATTGAGGTAATTAATATTAATATTATTTGCAATAGCTATAGAAAAAAGAAAAGCTGTCATAGGTTTTAGTACGTTATAAAAACAATCTAATAAGTTCATAAACTGGAATACTAGAAAAATGACTAATATACCTAATATAAATGTGGAATGATTATATGATTTATAAAATTTAAATATGGTTAAAGCCGTAATAACTAAAAATATTATAAATAAAGTTAATCCTAGTATTCCGAGTTCGCTTTGAAATTTTAAAAAAGCATTATGGGGGTGGGCAGGAATATATCCTACTTTTACTTGAAGATCTTCAGCAGCATGTTGGTATAGATATGATTCATAATTAGTAGAGAAATTCTCATATCCCTTACCTTTAAGTGGCGAGTCTTTAATCATATATTTAGCAATAGTCCATATTTTAACTCTAGAGCTATTTTGGGAAAAGTCTAAAATTTCTATCAATCTCACTCTGGATTGAGGGACTATTAATAATACAATAGGTATAATTAAAGAATACATAATTAGCTTTTTATTATATAGTAATATAAAAATAACTATACCAATTACTAATGCTAATAAAGCGTTTCTAGATTGACAAAATATAATATTTAAGGTTAATAATAAAGTGGAAAAGCACATTGCTACTTTAAGTTTTTTATTTTTAGTATCTATAAATATAGCAATTGACATTAATAGGCTTATAACTGAATAGGCACCTAAATTATTTGCATTTTCTAAAAAGGATGTAATTCTTGATGCTTCATTTATTTCTATGCCCCTAAAAGTTGAGTTTATTACTTTAATAAATGTGTCAATACCACTTATGGTAGCAACAAATATAAAACAATATATGGCTTTCTTTAGGTCTTCTCTTTTATTTAACTGGTATGAAATTAAATAGAAGAAATATATATAAAAAGAAAAACGGATAGAGCTTACTAATGAATGCCTTTTATCCAAAGCGTATATAGTTGATACATACATTAATAAGTTAAGAAGAAACAGAGTAATAAATATTCTGTCTTTATATATTAATCTTAAATTTTTAATAAGATCTTCTCGAATATTTTTTGAGAAGATAACACCAGCTAAATTATAAAAAATTGATAAATACAATATTAAATCAGCATTTATTTGGCCATATGAAGGCAAAATTGGAAACAGTATTATGTAAGCTAATATAATAAATGTATTATATTTATAAAATGTTTTCATAGATATTACCTCTTAAAACTTATTTTTGTATAAATCCAACTTTCTTTTGCATTTTTCTTAAAGTTTTATTTGCAACATAAGATGCTTTTTGAGCACCAGTTTGATAAATTTCTTCAAGGTACTTTTTATTAGATAAAAGCTCTTTTACTTTTTCTTGGATTGGAGATAGTTCTCCTATAATAGCTTCAGCAACATCTTTCTTTAAGTCAGCATATCCTTTTCCTTCATATGATTTAACTAAATCTTCAGGTGAGATACCTTCAATAGCTGATAATATATTTAATAGGTTTTTAACTCCTGGTTGTTCATCTGTATAGTTTATAATTCCTATACTATCAGTAACTGCTCTGCTAATCTTTTTTCTTATTATGTCAGGAGAATCCATAATTAAAATAAATGAGTTTGGATTGTCTGATGACTTAGACATTTTTTTATTAGGTTCTTGTAAGTCCATAATTTTAGCTCCAGCTTTAGGTATATATCCTTCTGGTATTTTAAATGTAGGACTGTAAGTATTGTTAAACCTTTCAGCTAAGTCCCTAGTTAGCTCTAAGTGTTGAGTTTGATCTTTACCTACAGGTACTAAATCAGTATTATATAGAAGAATATCAGCTGCCATTAGTGCTGGATAAGTAAATAACCCTACACCAATAGATGAACCCATCTTTTGAGATTTGTCTTTATATTGAGTCATTCTACTTAATTCACCCATATAAGTGTTACATGTTAATAACCAACAACACTCAGCATGTGCTGGAACATGTGATTGGATAAACAGTGTATTTTTTTCTGGATCTATTCCAGCAGCTATATATATTGATAAAAGTTCTAAAGTTCTTCTTCTTAAATCAGCAGGAGTTTGTTTAACTGTAATTGCGTGCATATCTACAACGCAGAAATAGCAATCATATTCGTCTTGTAACTTAACCCAGTTCTTTAATGCGCCTAGATAATTACCTAAAGTTAAGTCTCCTGATGGTTGAATTCCACTAAAAATTATTTTTTTATTTTCATTATTATTAAGGTTTTCTGACAAATAAAACACCTCTTTCTAAACATAAACGTAATAACTATATTATAGGATTTACCAATATAACTGTCAATCAATCTAATAGCCTAGTTATAATGAGTTATATGTGGTAAAATGGTAAAAAAAGAATGGAGGATAAGAGGTATGAAAATATGTTTTCTTGCAGATATAAACAGTGCACACACAAGAAAATGGTTAAAATATTTTAAGGAAACCGGGAATGAAGTATATGTTATATCTCTAGAAGATGGAGAGTTTGAAGGCGTTAAGGTGTTTTCGCTGGGTGTAGATAAAAGTATAGCTAAGAAAAAGAGTACGTTAAGTAAATTATCATATTTAAAAAATATAATTCGTATTAGAAAGATTGTAAGAGATATTAATCCAGATATTCTTAATGCACATTATGCAAGTAGTTATGGACTATTAGGAAGCTTATGTAAGTATAAGCCATATATTTTATCAGTATGGGGAAGTGATATATATGATTTTCCGAATAGGTCATTCATTCATAAAGCGTTAATTAAGTATAACTTAAATAGAGCTGACTATATATTTTCAACTGGAAATCAAATGAAGTGTGAGATTTCAAAATATACATCTAAAGAAATATATATTACTCCGTTTGGTATTGATTTGGATACTTTTAATGGATGTAAAAAAGAACATAAAAATATAACAATAGGAATAGCTAAATCATTAGAAGATATTTATGGGGTGGATTTGTTAATAAACGTATTTGCTAAGTTGTGTGAGAATAACAATAATATTTTGCTTAAAATAGCTGGCAATGGGACTAAAGAGAATGAACTTAAGAACTTAGGTAGGAAACTTGGAATTGATAAAAGGGTTAAATTTTTAGGATATCTTAATACAGAGGAATTGGTTAAATTTTATCAAGAAATAGATGTGGCAGTTTTTCCATCAAGAGCAGAGAGCTTTGGAGTGGCAGCATTAGAAGCGCAGGCAAATAGAATACCTGTAGTTGTATCAGATGCGCCAGGATTTAAGGATACTGTAATTAATTTAGAAACAGGATTTATAGTTGAAAAAGATAATATATTAAAATTTGTAGAGAGAATTGATAAGTTAATAATTGACAAAGAGCTAAGAGAGCAAATGGGTGAAAGAGGAAGGTGCTTTGTTGAGGAAAACTACAATATAGAAAATAACTTTAATTATATTAGTGAGTTGTTCAGGAAAATTAGTGATAAAACAATATAAAGAAGTGTAATTAGTTATGAAAGTAACTAATTACGCTTCTTTATGTTTATGCAAGAATATAGAAAAGGTATGGATGAAATTATGATTATTAGATTAATTGAAACTTCTCCATACTCTAGTATAAGAAAAGATAAAGCTAGAAAAATTACTAATCCTAGTAGCCATTTAGCTACCTTCATAAATATCCCTCCTTACATGTATTAATATTATTATGTGCATAATCTTAAAAAAGATACATAAACATTGTATCGGTATATTTGCAAAAGATGTTTGTTAAAAATATAATGCTTTATATAAATAAGTTAAGGGGGTTAGATATATGTATAATATTAATAGTAAAACTAGGGATTTAATTCTTACAGCTTTAATGATTGCATTTGTATTTATAGCAACTATGATTATAAAGATACCTACTGTAGGTGGTTATGTGCATCTTGGGGATTGTATGGTGTTTTTATCAGTTGTAGTACTTGGTAAAAAAAGAGGGGCTTTTTCAAGTGCTATAGGTATGGCTTTAGTTGATATTACATCAGGCTACTATGTATGGGCACCATTTACATTTGTTATTAAATGGGGAATGGCATATATAGCTGGAGCTATTCTTGAAAAGTTAGACAATGGGGAAGAGCATAAAGTAATAAAAAAAGATGAAGTTATTGCCTTTTCTATAGGTGGTATATTTATGGTAATAGCCTACTTTTTAGCAGGAACTATTATAGCTGCTTTTTTAACAGGTAATGTAGGATTAATTCAGGGGCTGGTATTAGCAGCTAAAGATATAGGTACTAATATTGTTCAAGTTTCTGTTGGAATAGTATTAGCTATGCCTTTAAGCTTGATATTAATACCTATAAAGAAAAGAATATTTAATTAGAATATATAAAAAAGCTCTAGTCAATATTGACTAGAGCAAAATAAACATATTAAATTATCTTCTAGAATTCATTTTTTGAGCTTTTCTTGCTCTTCTGCAATCAGGGCATCTTACAGGATCATTTTCAAATCCTTTTTCTTTAAAGAATTCTTGTTCACCTACAGTAAATACGAATTCCCTTCCACAATCTTTACATATAATCTTCTTATCTTCCATTGATAAACCTCCTTAAAATTCATAGGATTATTTGACTTGATAATAATACCTCTCTTGAATTTTGAAGGGAAGTCTTAGTATCAGATAGAAAAATACCTACTTATTTTTATTATATTTATTATACCATAATTGGAATTAAATTCAACAAACTATTTGTATATTTTAACAGATTTTTTGTGTTTAAAGTAATGGGTAGTAAAGGCTATTACAGGGATTATGATAAATGGTATAAGCAAAAATCCTTGCAATAATTTCAGTGAATAAAAAAGAAAGTACTGACCTTCTGTTAAGTACCATGAACATATAAAAACAAGAACACTGAATATGCCTATAAATATTTTTTTATTTTTTATTTTATCTTCATATAGTAATAGGATTCCATAAGAAGATAATAGGTATTTTATAAACCACATGCATACGCTTCTAAATATATAAAATATTTCACCAAATTCTAAAAAGTGTGCAATTTGTACCCTTTGAGCTTCAACATATTCTGGGTAGAATATATTTCCTGCTCTTGCAGGACCAAAGAAAGTAATTATAGAAATAAGTGAGCTTATAACTAGAGAAACACAAATAATTAAAGAAAGAGAAACATCTGTTTTTAACCCTTTTTCCTTTGTTAAGAATTTTAAGAAAGGAAAAGAGATAGCTACTGAAGAAAGTGAACCAAGAACTAAAAATATACATATCCAATTTCCTTTAGTCATACCTTCTCCTAATATTGGAAGTAAATAATTAAAATCTAGATATTTACTTACTAATGCTAATAAAGCGACATCCCCAACTAATGTAAGTGTTACAGTAATAATTACTAATATTAGAATTGTGTTCATTTGCTTTGTTAATATATATGCTGCAGGAATTATCAAAAACAATAAGCAATACCAGTTAGGCGTAGAAAGAAAGAAATTAGTGTGTATAGAACTTGCCTCTACAGAAGCAGATTCAACAGCACATGAAAATAAACCTACTGCAAATATAAACATATATATTTGGCCTAACCAATTGGATGATGAAAAGAAAATATCTTTTATATTAAATGTTTGAGATTTAATGCAAATATTTAAAAGATACATTGTAATAATTATAAAAATTATTGAAGCAAAAAAAGCAAGAATCCAAGTATCTCTTCCCCCTAATCGGACAAATATAGAACTATAGCTTCTAAGGGCTATCATGCTACATCCTAATATAAAAAACATAAAATGTTTACTTGATAATTTATCCATAATTAATACTGCCTCCTTTTAATTCAACATTAGTATTAACAAAAAAGGGAATATTAAACCTTCATAGAGGAATAATATCTTTGGGTGATGCTTATGAAAAAAGATGTAGAATATGTTAAAAAGAGATTTGAGGGTGCATTTGACGTAAAATATAGGGAGATCATGACTTCATTAGGATTGTGCACTTTAGTCTTTATAGATGACTTATGTAGTGTTCAATTTATAAGTGAGTATATTGTTACGCCTTTAGGCAAGAAGGATTATAAATGTTGGAGTGTGGAAGATGTAATTCCTAATGTTTTAGGGATAAATATTGCAAACTACGCAAAGGATGTTGAAGATGCAATTCTTCATGTGTTATCAGGAGACGTAGTTTTATTATTTAATGACCATGAAAAAATAATTTATTGTGAAGTTAAAGGTTTTGTAAGAAGAGGTGTTGGTATACCAGTTACAGAATCAGTAGTTAAAGGGCCAAGAGAAGGGTTCACAGAGTTATTTGTAGATAATGTTTCTTTAATTAGAAGAAAAATAAAGAACTCTGATTTAAAGTTTGAACCTATATATGTGGGTAATAGGAGTCAAACTGTTGTCTGTATTTCTTATATAAAAGGAATTGCACCAGATTATTTAATTCACCATGTAAAAGAGATAGTAAATAAATTAGATTTAAAATTTATATTAGATACTAATTATATTGAAGATGCCCTTAGAAAGAAGAAAAGTGTATTTGATACAGTAGGATATACTGAAAAGCCAGATGAAGTAGCAGCTAAGATGTTAGAAGGGAGAGTTGCCATATTAGTTGATGGGACTCCCTTTGTTATAACTGTACCATATTTCTTTTTGGAAAATTTTCAAGCACCAGACGATTACTACTTAAATAAGTATTTTGTGAATTTCACAAGAGTAATTAGGTGGATTGCATTTTTCTTAGCTACATTTATGCCTGGTTTGTATGTTGCAATATTAACTCACCATTTTGCATTAATACCGTCCTTATTTGTATTTAGGTTGGCTGTTTCTAGAGCAGGAGTTCCATTACCTACAATAGTAGAGGTATTAATCATGATGGTGGCCTTTCAATTAATAAAGGAAGCAGGATTAAGGCTTCCGCAGCCAATTGGTGGAGCAATGAGTATAGTTGCAGGTTTAATATTAGGTGATGCTGTAGTTGGTGCAGGTATAGCATCAAGAATAACAATAATTGTTGTAGCAATTAGCACATTAAGTTATTTCTTAACACCTAAGTTATATGGAGCTATGTCCATATGGTCTCTTATTATAACTGTGGTAAGTTCTATGTTTGGATTGCCAGGATTCTTTATAGTGGCTTTAGTTTTAATTGCAAAATTAGCAGATTTAGATACTGGAGGATATTCTTATTTGTTCCCTCTTGGTAGCGTAGAAACATATAAGTTTAAAGATATTATATTTAGAGGGGATTTAAGGCATATATCACAACATGTAGTAGAAAAGGGAGGGGAAGATAATAATGAAAAGAAAACTAGCTAGCATTTTATCTATTATTATCTTTTCAATTTTATTTATAGGTTGTTTTAACTATAGAGAAATAAATAAAATTACATTTGCAACATCAATAATATTTGATAGAGATGAATATGATAATGTGATTTTGTACATAGACTGTGTAAGACCATATAGAAATGCCAATGAAAGTTCAGATAGAGGTAGAAGAGTTATTTTTAAGGGAACAGGTAAAACTTCATTGGAAGCTATTAGGGAAATGAACGTAAAATCAAGTAACAGAATAAACTTTAGTCAAGTAAGAGCTTACATATTTACAGAACAAGCAGCAAGAAAGGGTGTAAAAAAGTATATTGACTTAATTAATAATGATCAAGAGTTTGGGTTTAAACCATATATGTTTACGTATTTTGGAGATGTAGATACATTACTAGATGTTACTAGTAATGATGAAGAATATCTTGGATTATATTTAGATCAACTAGTAGAGAAAAATAGAAATAATGCAAAAGTAATTAGTGCAAATGTTAATGATTATATAACAAAAAGTTTAGTAGCAAGTAATATAAGTTATATGGGGGCTTTTATTATAAATGAGGATGCTTTAGATAAGAAGATAGAGTTAAATGGTGGAGTTATAATGAAAGATAACCATATGATAGATAGATTGGAACAAAAGGATGTAGTAAGTTATAATCTTTTAACTAGGAGAGTAAATGATGGGACTTTAGAAATTCCTAATCCAGATGAAAAAGATAAGTTTGTTACACTAGATATATTAGAAGATAATCTTAATACAAAGGTAAGAATAGATGGGGATAAAGTAATATTAGAAAAGAATATAAATTTAAAGGTATCTATAGGTGAAATACAAGGAAGCTTGATTGTTGATGATGAGGCTTTAGAAACTTTAAAAGTTGATGAAGAAGAAAAAATAAAGATATATTTAAATGATTTCTTTAAAAATTATAAGGAAAAAGGAATAGATATATTAGGAGTTAGAAGGTTGGTAGAGGAATATTATCCTGTAAATAGTGTTGAGGATATATTAGGTTCCACAGAATTAAAATTAAATATTGACCTGGTAATAGATGGAAGCAGTTTGGTTAGAGATAGTTTATAAAAATCATATAATTAAAATAAATTTTAATAAAAAATTAGATGTTATTGAAAATAAATGGTAAATAAAGTATTATATATGTATATGGAGTGATTAAATTATATTATAGTTCAATCCATATTAGGTGGGGTGTTAAAATGGGAGAATATAAAGAAAGATATGAGAAGTTAAAGAAAGAATATGAAACATATCAAAGTTTTGTTGAACTGCAAATGCAAAAACTATCTAATAGAAATATGAAGTTAGAAAAAGATATGAATGCTTTAACAAATATTGTTGAAATAAGTAAGTATATAAATTCATTTTTAAGTGATGAAAATTTAATTGCTATGATAAATGATATGATTCTTGGCTTATTGGGAGTTTCTAAATCAACAATTTTACTAGAGGAGAACGGTGAATTAGTGGTTAAAGCTACTAATATAAAAGAAAAGGATATTTGTTGGAGCAATGATGAATATAATTACATAAGGATAGGAAAGAGTTATCTTATAAATTCTAAAGAAGCACTAAGAGTTTATAGTGAATATGATTTGGAAATACGATCAGCAATGGGGATGCCTATTAAAATTAGGGATAAATTTATAGGTTTCATAGTTGTAGAACATAGCGTTTATAATTTCTTAGATTTAGAGCATGAAAAGTTTTTAAGATCAATAGCAAATCAAATTGCTGTTGCAATAGAAAATTCTATGCTTTATAGGGAGTTACAGCAGACTGCAAAAATGGATCCATTACTTGGTGTGTATAACAGGAAATATTTCTTTCAAGTTGCAGAAAAGCATAATAAAGAAAATCCAGATAAAGAATATGCAATAGTAATGGTTGACTTAGATAACTTTAAAAAGTTTAACGACACATATGGGCATCAATTTGGAGATGAAATATTAATTAGAACAACTGAAGTTATAAAAAATATGTTAGAACCTGATGATATAATAGCACGTTATGGTGGTGAGGAGATTATAATATATATTAATAACGTCTTAAGTGTAATGGATGTTTATAATAGAATAGAGGCCATCAGAGAGTGTGTTGAAAATAATAATGTTATAAAAGATAATATAGCAAGAAGTATTACAGCAAGTTTTGGAATAGGATATTATCCTAAGGATGGAAAAGATATAAGTGAAGTAATAAAAGTAGCAGATAAGTTTTTATATAGAAGCAAAGCAATGGGAAAGAATATGGTATTAATATCAGATTTTTTGAAGTAGAAAAAAGCACTCTTAATTTATAGGAGTGCTTTTATTGTTTAGATAAGTAAAATAGATTTTTAAATATGAATTCAAATGATAAATATTTTTGAAAAATGGGAATATATATTAGTAAGGGGAGTAAAAATTTCCTGATAGAAAATGCAGGTATAATTTATATTGATAAATATTATCCTGTTTGAGGTAAATAGAATAGGTGAAAAAGTAGCCGTATATCAAGTGGTTATTTAGAGATCAATAACTGTATAGAGGTGATTATGAATTAGGAAATTAGGGGAGTATTTAATGTATTAGAAAAAAAGGATATTTTTTAATTTAAATTGTAAAAATATTCTGAATATTATATAATTAGTCTAACGATTTATATCGTAAAAAAATAAATAAGGAGTGGTCCTAATGATTCAAGTATTTTGTAACAAGAGAGGCTCAGGAAAAACTAAGAAGCTAATTGATTTAGCAAATGGCCAACTATTAAGATCTAAGGGGGATTCAGTTTATATTGATGATGATTCCAGTTACATTAGGCAGGTGGACAGAAGGATTAGGTTTATATCAACAGGGGAATTTGGCATAATGGATTGTGAAAGTTTCTATGGTTTGATTTGTGGGATTATTTCAGAAAACTATGATATAGAAAATATCTATATTGATGGGGTTTTAAACATTGTTTCATGTGGTATAAAGGATACAGCTTATTTATTTAAAAAAATATATGATTTATCAAATAAATACAATTTTAATGTGTATATGAATATTAATTATGCAGAGGAAGAGATACCGGAGTTTATTAAAGAATACGTCGCTTAAAATGAAAACAATTACGTTTTATATAGATTAGGTATAAAAGAGAGGGGGAAGCCCTCTCTTTTTCTTTCTTGATAAAAGAGGGCATTAAGGTTATACTAATAAATATATATTCAAAAATGGAATTGTATTAGGAGGTAAAAAAATGTCTAATGTATTAGATGAGTTATTGGACCGTGGATACATAAAGCAATTTACTCATGAAGCGGAAACAAGAGAGTTGCTAGAAAAGGAGAAAATAACTTTTTATATAGGATTTGATCCAACAGCTGATAGTTTACATGTTGGTCACTTTATTGCGTTAATGTTTATGGCTCACATGCAAAGAGCTGGACATAGACCAATTGCTTTACTTGGTGGTGGAACTGCTATGGTAGGAGACCCAAGTGGTAAAACTGATATGAGAAAGATGCTTACAAAAGATCAAATACAACATAATGTTGATTCTATTAAGAAGCAAATGGAAAGATTTATAGACTTTTCAGATGATAAAGCTATATTAGTAAATAACGGAGATTGGTTATTAAATCTTAACTATGTTGATTTCTTAAGAGATGTAGGTACTCACTTCTCTGTAAATAGAATGTTATCAGCAGAATGCTTTAAACAAAGATTAGAAAAGGGATTATCTTTCTTAGAATTTAACTATATGCTAATGCAAGGATATGATTTTTACGTATTAAATCAAAAATATGGATGTAAAATGCAATTAGGTGGAGACGATCAATGGTCTAATATGATTGCTGGTGTTGAGTTAGTTAGAAGAAAGGCACAAGGGGAAGCTTTTGCAATGACTTGTACTTTACTAACTAATAGCCAAGGTCAAAAAATGGGAAAAACAGTAGGGGGAGCTTTATGGTTAGATGCAGAAAAAACATCACCATTTGATTTTTACCAATACTGGAGAAATGTTGACGATGCAGATGTAGAAAAGTGTTTAGCATTATTAACATTCTTACCAATGGATGAAGTAAGAAGGCTTGGTTCACTTGAAGGGGCTCAAATAAATGAAGCTAAGAAGGTTCTTGCATATGAAGTAACTAAGTTAGTTCATGGAGAAGAAGAAGCTAAAAAAGCTCAAGATGCAGCTAATGCTTTATTCTCTGGTGGAGCAGATATGAGTAATGTTCCAACAGTTACTGTATCAAGAGATGTACTAGGAACTTCACTTCTTGATGTTTTAGCTAACAATAAGATAGTTCCATCTAAGTCAGAAGGTAGAAGATTAATCCAACAAGGTGGTTTATCAATTAATGGCGAAAAGGTTGCTGAGGTAGCTAGAGCATTAACGGAAGAAGACTTTAAAGATGGTTCTGCCTTAATAAAAAGAGGTAAAAAGAATTATAACAAAATTGAATTAGCATAGTTTATTTTATATGAATTTAATAAAAAAGTGGGCTATTGCACTAAATAATTAGTGTAACAGCCCTTTATTAATTTCTATTTTACTTGTGAAGTTATATAGTTATTTACATTTTCAATTACTTCGCTTTCACCTACATAAACAATAATATCTCCATTTTTTATAGCGAGATAAGGTCCTGGTGACAGATATAATTTACCTTCTCTCTTAACTCCAATTATTGTAGCACCTGTATTATTCCAGAAATTAAGTTCACCTAAAGTTTTTCCAATAATTAAGCTGTTAGGTTCTACTAAGCTTTCATAAGGAACTATTAATCCTACATTTCTAAGTTGGGTAGCAAATTCAATAAGATCATTAATTTTATTTTCAAGTTTACTTTCAAGTTTCTTTTTATCTTCAATTAATGAATATATATCATGCTTAATTGTAGCAAATTCATTTTTTGTTTTAAATTTTTCAAGAAATGAACTAGCATTGGTTTTACTTTTTATAGTTATACCACTTTTCTCTTCAACAACTACTACGTCCATATCTTGTAGTAAAGCGATAGATCGTCTTATAGTCTCAGGAGAAACATTATAAATGCCAACTAGAGTTGAACGACCAGATAGCTTTTTACCTTCAATAAAGTCACCATTTACTATTCTTGATGCTATATCTAATGCAATCTTTAAATAGGCAGGTGAATTTGTTCGCCTTGACATGATGATACCTCCACATAACTTTTATATAATAAATTCTACCATATAAGAATTAGAAATAATAGTATGTTAAATATTTACTACTTAAGCACGATAAATATAATATCAAATAGAGAATGAGGGAATGAATTATGCCTGCAATTTGGAATGTAAATAATAGTTATAATGTAAATAATAAAAAATATTCAAGTAAGTTAACTTTTGAAGTAGGAGAAAAATTTAGTGGGAAAATTATTTCTAAGGGTGAAGGAAATGAAGCCACAGTAAAACTTGCTGATGGATGGCAATTTTCTGCAACTATAGATGGAAGTATAGAAAGTGAAGAAAATGTTCCTTTGCAATTGCAAGTGGAAGGATATGAAGATGGAAAGTTAAAATTAAAAATAGTTAAGAAAGAAGCAGATTCTAATAATCTTGCCAATGATAGCCTTTCAGAAGTTATAGATAAAGAAGGGTTAGGTAAAGAGGATGTAGATATACTAAAAAAAATGATGAAACATAATATACCATTAACTAGAGAAAATATAACTTTTGTTAAGAGTTTACTTCAATTTAATACAAAGATTAATATGGACAATAATGAGATTGATAATTTTATATTAAAATATATTGACAGTAAAGGAATAAGTGGAGAAAGTGAACAAGGAAAACAAATAATAAATACTCTGAAAGAGTTTTTTGTTAATTTTAAGAATATGAAGCCAGAAGAAATATTATTTTTCTTGGAGAATAATATTGAATTAACCTCTGAGAATATAGAAAGCTATAACAAACTATTTAGTTCTAATGGAAATACAGTAAAAGAATTTTTTGATAATATAAAAAATGATTTTGCTGGTATTGAAGTGGAAATGAAAGAATTAGAAGACAATATTTCAAATTCTAAAGTTGGAGAAAAACATTTAGATAACTCTATTAAGGCTTTAGGGGAAGAAATAAATAAAGATAAGCTAGGATATAATTCTTTAGTATCTAAGCTATATGATTCTAATGATATGTCAAAATCAAAAGTAAGTATGTTGGCAGTTTTGAAGTCTATGACTGGTGGAGATGACAATTTATTAAGGGAGCCTATAAAAGATATTTTAATAGGAAAAAAAGAGCAGTTTACAACAAATGAATATAATACTGCTTTAGGTAAGATAAATAATTTATCAGATGAAGATTTTATTAATATAGTGAAAGATGTATTAGGGAAAAGTGGGGAGATAAAAGAAATTTCAAAGGATACTGTTAATATTATTTTACGTAGCTTTTTTGGTAAAGATATAGAAGTGGGAGAAGTAGAATTAAGAAAGATACAAGATGTTATAGAATATAAATTTCAAGAACTTGAGTTAAATAATGAAGGGGTTAATGAAGAGAAGCTAATAGGTAATAATATTGCTAACAAAACAATAACTACATTGGAACAAGAAGTTATTACAGGGGGGCACAAAAAAATACTATCTGCAAATGAGCTTATAAAAAATGATATTAACAAAAAGATAGATGGTATAAAGGACATAATAAAAGAACTTTTAGTAGCATCTAAGGGGGAAGGTGAAGGGGCAGATAAAGTGATTCAATTACTTAAAAATAGTATAAGTGAATTTAAATTGTTTAATACTATCAGTAATGAGTATTATTATTTAGATGTTCCAATTAATAGAGAAATGACTGAATATCCTTGTAAGTTAATTATCAAGGATAATAGAAAAGATGGCAAAAAGATTGATAGAACGGATGTTAAAATAGTGGTAACAGTAAAAACAGTTAATTTAGGAGTAGTAGATGGATTCTTGTCTGTAAAAGATAAGGGATTAGATGTTGAGTTAAAATGTGATAAAAATTATATGAAGGTTTTAGAACTATCAAAAAGTAAATTATCAAATGATTTGCAGAAATTAGGATTTAATATTAATATTAAAGTATCTATGAGAGAAGAAGATATAACCTTAGCTAGTTGTAGAGAGTTCTTTAACGATAAAGCCGTGAGTGGAATAGATATTAAGGTTTAGAATGTTGATTGACCATATAGGGTTAAGGATATAATATAAAAGAGAATCATTTTAGGGGGATAACATGAAACAAAGAAGAAAGGCTGCAGCTTTAACTTATGAACAAGGCTTTGATGCACCCATTGTTAGTGCAGCAGGGGTAGGAGTAATAGCGGATAAAATAATAGAGAAAGCAGAATCAAATGATGTTCCTATTGTTTATAACAAAGAACTTTCAGATCTTTTATGCAATGTAGATGTAGGGGAATATATTCCACCAGAGTTATACGATGCTGTAGCTCATGTTATTGCTTATATTACTGATTTAGATAAACTAATAGAAAGGTGATTACTTAATGGCAATTTATGCTATATCAGATTTACATTTAGCTTTCAGTTCAGATAAACCTATGGATATATTTGGTGAAAAGTGGGTACAACATGATGAGAAAATAAAAAATAATTGGATAGAAAAAGTTACTGAAGATGATTTAATCCTAATTGCTGGAGATATATCTTGGGCTATGAATCCAAGTGAAAGTAAGGAAGATTTAGATTGGATTGATAAGTTACCTGGAAAAAAGATTATTTCCAAAGGAAACCATGATTATTGGTGGGGAAGTATAACAAAATTAAATAAATTATATGAGAGCACCAAGTTTATTCAAAATAACTTTTATGTATATGAAGATTATGCGATTTGCGGTACTAGAGGATGGATATGTCCAGGCTCAGATAAATTTACATCAAAGGATGAAAAAATATATTTAAGAGAATTAATTAGATTAAGATTATCTTTAGATGCGGCTAAAGGCGCTGGATATCAAAAAATTATAGTGATGTTACATTACCCGCCTACAAATGAGAAGTTTGAAGAGTCTGAAGTGCAAAAAATATTAAAAGAATATAATGTAGAGAAAGTAATTTATGGTCATTTGCATGGGGTGGCGTTATCACGTGTTCTAAATGGAAATATTGATGGGATTGAATATATATTAACATCAGCAGATTTTATAAATTTTTCTCCTAAAAGGATATTATAAAAGAAGGTTTGAAATAAACCTTCTTTATTTATATGTTTATATATTTATATGTTTATATATTTATATGTTTATTCAGCAACTTTTTTTGCTAATGAATTTAAAGTTGAATTAAATTCTTCTATGTTACTTGTTTGAAGATCCATTGTTGCAGCAATCTCTTCAGCTAAGGCAGTATGTTCTTGAGAGATAGAATTTGCTTTTTCTACTGCAGTTAATACTTCTTCCTTTTGAGCTGAAGCCATGGCAAGATTTTCTATACAATCATTAATTTCATTAGTAGCATCATCTATAGAAGACTTTATACATTGGAAGCTATCTTTTGTTTCAGTTAAAGTTTCTTGTTGAATATTTATAGCTTCATTTCCTCTATTCATTGCTGCGGAAGCATTAAGTATATCCTTTTTAATTTCTTCAAGTATTTTAGTTATGCTTTGTACTGCTTGTTTAGAATTATCTGCAAGCTTTCTAACTTCCCCTGCAACTACTGAGAAACCTTTACCAGCTTCACCTGCTCTAGCAGCTTCTATAGCAGCATTTAGAGATAGTAAGTTGGTTTGTCCTGCTATTTGGCTAATGGAATCAGTAATTGTATTAACAGATTCTAACTTAGATACTAATTCGTTTACTGTTGAACTTGATACAGTAAATGCACTTTGTAGGTCATTTAATGATGAATCTAATTTTTCAATAGAAGTTATACCTTTATTGGATAGTTCATCAGTATCATATACTTTAATTTGAACATTAGTTACATTATAAGCTAACTTTTCCATGTTATCGCTGAAGTCTCTAAGTATTGTTGCAGCAGTATCAATCTCCTGACTTTGAGAAACAGTAGCGTTACTTAAAGTATTTACTGAATCAGTTACCTCATTTATTGATGAAGCAATATTATTGCTTGTACTTCTTAAAGAATTAATTTCTTGTTTTACTTGATCTGTTATTACAGATGTAGTGTTTGATTCAGTAGTAGTATTTTCTACTGGTACATTAGAAGTAGGTATAGTTTTTTTGTTTGTAAATAGTCCCATAATAATCCTCCCTTTATATTCCTATAAAATGTATTATAACATAAAGTAACTAAATAAATTACAAATTTCTCTAGTTTAATTACCTTTTATTGAATCTTTACCTGTTCTTGCAAGTTCTTTAAGTCGATAGGAAGCGCCAATTGTAGTGATTACTTTAGAATACCATTGGAGAGCTGTATCATTATTATTTAATCTCCTATTCAAGTCACCAATTAAATAAGTTAGTGAATCACGATCAAGTCCATACATAGGAAAGTTTTCATTAATATAAGCATTTTCAAATGCAGTTAATGCTTGTGAAATATATTTTAATTCTTCTTCGGTATTATTTAATAATCTATACATCCAAGATATTTTTAATAATATCATTCCTATTGTGCTATTTTGTTTTTCCATAGACAAAGCAGTAATAAGAGCTAGTTTATACTTTTCAATAGCTAGTTCTTCAGTCATAATATCTGGATATATTCTAGGCTTCCATTTAGATGTTATATTTTTTAAAACTAAATCTTTTTGGTAACTCTTTATTTGAGGGAAATCTACTTTCATTGCTGAATATCCACAAGAGTTACATATCCACACATCATAAAAATAAGGGTTAATACCTTTATATCGTATAAAAAAGTCACTATCTTTAGATAATATTCTTGGAGATTTAGATTTTACACATTTGATTTTAAATTTACTTGAACAAACAGGGCAAGTTATTGCTTTGTCAAAAGTATGTTCTAGTACATCTAGTTGTTTCATTTACACACCTCTACATATTTCTATAATATATACTAAATTATAACATATTAAAAAATCTATTAAAGATAAAAGATTATCTACAATATTATAAGTTTTTGATATAATGTATCTGAAGGAATATACGAGGGTGATTTTATGGCTATTAATGATTGGAAGAGTTTTCTTATGCCCTATGAACAAGCAGTAGAGGAATTAAAGGTAAAGCTGAAAAGTATAAGAAAAGAGTATAGAAGAAAAAATGAATATTCTCCTATAGAGTTTGTAACGGGTAGAGTGAAAGAAGTATCTAGTATTTTAGAAAAAGTAAATAAGTTTGGAATTCCTATAGATAGAGTTGCATATGAACTAGAGGATATAGCAGGAATAAGAATAATGTGTCAATTTGTTGATGATATAGATACTGTTGTACAAATACTACGTGGTAGAAGAGATATGCAGATATTATATGAAAAAGATTATGTAATGAATGTTAAGCCTAGTGGATATAGAAGTTATCATATGATAATTAAGTATCCAGTAAATATGGCAAGTGGACCAGTAGAGATTTTAGCAGAATTTCAGATAAGAACTCTATCTATGAACTTCTGGGCAACAATTGAACATTCTTTAAATTATAAGTATAAGCAACAAATACCTAAGGAATTAAAAGATAAACTAAAGAGTGCTGCAGATGCTGCTTTTAGGCTTGATGAAGAAATGCTTGAAATTAAAGATGAAATTAAGGATGCTCAGAAGTTATTTGAAGTTAAGTCAGATATTATATCTAATATTATGAGTGGTATTCTTACACTAACATCTTTAGGTAGAGGAGCAGAAGCCAGTAGGCATGAAAAGGCTTTAAATAAATTGATTGAGGATGGAGAAGTGTGGGAATTAAATAATCTTCTTTATGCTATAAAGAAAGATATAGAAAAGTATAGAGACAGTTAGAAAAAGTTATTGCAAATTTGCAATAACTTTTTATTTGTTAATTCTATTACTTGATAATAATTATTAAATAATATAAAAT